>OGLN01001122.1_pt1 | contig 20232 bp, 16 predicted proteins | sample 1572641 | NCBI WGS metagenome assembly OGLN01 (sample SAMEA2581903, study PRJEB24529) | metagenome | biome: Human gut stool | place: China | collected 2011
ATATACATTTTCCTCTCAATCTTTGTAATTTCTTCAAATATATATACACTTCAATTCTTTCCGCGTCAAATGCTTTTATCTTCCTACAATATCTCCCTCTTCAAAATCGTAAGTCAGCTTCTTTCCATATGCCATGACATATGCAGCACATTTCTGCTCATAGTCTGTGTGCTGCATTCTTAAACTTGCTGTTCTTTCATCAAGCTGTCTGTCCGGATATATTACTGGCAGGACATGTACCCTGAATGTGTGCAAATGTGTACTTTTAACCTGCTGTTCAACAAACAGCGAAATCACCGGCACATTAAACTTTACCGCATACAGATATGCACCTCTTTTGCATGGGCGTGGCTTTCTGTAATTAAACCACATTTCCTGCTCAGGATATATAAGCACAAGTTTGTTTTCATCAAGTGCATTCTTAATCTGATCAGGAAATTCTGTCTGCATAAACCATTTCAGGCTGCTTACGGGCATTGTGTCGGAATATTTTTGCATATACCCGACAAAACCTTTCATTGCAAGGTTAGTATCTTGATTAACAATACTTATTCTTCTGAATCCAGCTTTTCTCATTGCAAACCTGACAATTGCAGGGTCTAACGGGCTGAAATGATTGCATGTTACAATCGCAGGACCTCTGATTCCAGAAAGATTCTCAAGTCCGTCAACTTGTGTTATAAGCCCCACCGCAGAAGTCCCGGCATGAAATATAGCTTCTGCAATATATTTCTTCACACAAAAACCATATGCTGTGCGGTAATCAATATAATGTCTTAGTAATGCTTCTTTATCTTCGCGTAACAGCTTAGGGTCTCCCGGCTCAACCTTTGAATTCAACTGATTAAGGCTTACAGCCGTCCTAATATTTTCATAGACCTGCTCCCTATCACCAATCATATCTCCTCCGACATAATTTATTTTGCAGCATCACTGCTATCCTTCACGAAACCACTATCCACAACAAATCTGCTTCCCACAACATCAGAAAACTTAACCCCATCACCGTCCGCAATATTCTCAGCCCTTGCAAGAAGCTTCTTTAAATTCTCACGGTCAGCTTTCCTTTCATTATCCCCATACTGCTTGCGCTGTTTAATCAGCAACGGATAAAATCCTGACTCCGCCGCATACTGCCAGAAATACTCCTCATACGGAATCTCGCTGTAATGCCACGGCTTGTCAAACAGGTTATAATGTATCAGCTTCGGTCTTGCTATATACTCCCCGCCCTTGTTAGGCATAACATTCCATTCCTTATCAAGAAAATATATTTCTTTTGCACACATAGCATTAATATAATCCTGGTCAGGTGCAACACTGTCAAAGTGATATTCAGCCATAAGCTTTAAGAATCTGTCTGCCAGATGAGCCTGTCTTATCTTATCAAGATTCATAAGAAGCACTCCTGAATTGACATATTCATTCCGCTCTATTCCCACTACATTTTCAATGTAATGAGCCAGTATTGTATTATTTCCTGCAAATGTATCTCTTACTGCACCAAACATTGCATCTCCCATATCAACTGAATAAAGCTTTGCAATGTCATCATTTATTACGGTATCAGAGTCAATATACACAGCTTTATTAAGCTCTGGAAAAAGCTCTGCAATAAATAACCTGAAATATATCGTCAGTGTAAACTCGCCTGAATAAAGCCTGTTTTCCTGCCTGTCAGTAACTGTCTGTCCAAAGCTTTCAGAATATTCGTACATTTTCTTTCTTATATCAACGAATTCAATATCTATGTTTTCATAATCCTTTATCACATTACGAAGCTGAATCATCGTAATATTCTTCACATTATCGCACATAACAATAATGCGGTAACGCTCATCACAAGCCACATGTACAGCCAGCGATTTAAGGCACACTGCCAGATATGGTGCGTACTGTTCATTAATCGAGAAAAACACAGGAATACGTGAAACTGCCATGTACTCTTCATGCTCCCTGTTATAAGAATCCAGAAGCTCATCATATTCATGAAGCCCAAGTATATTATGCATTTTATCAATCTCCCACGGCTTGACTGAAACAGTCCTTATCACCGGAAACACCCGGAAGGTAGTTGTAAAATGCTGAAAAACAGTGTTGTCATGCAGCCTCCTCTGGTCATTAAACTTTCGTCCGCACAGATTAACTCTTGTTGCAAATGTATTAACCGCCGTCTGGTCAGGCATAAACATTTCCTTTCTTATGCACTGTTCACGACATTTCTCCAGAAGCCCGTTCTGTCTTATCATCCTCATATTCATAAGCATTACTCCGGAATTAATGTAACCATCACCGAAAAGCCATCTGCCATAATAATCAGAAACTCCCGCAATCTCTATGCCATCCATTTTCTGATAATAAAAATCCCTAAAATCTTTTCTGCACAACACATCAGTATCCAGATAAAGAACTCTATCCTTAATATCTGTCTTATCAGCAAAAAGGCGCAGCATACAGCACGCAGTAAATCTGCTCTGCATATTTGCCTCCGGCAGCTCCTCAACAAAATATCTTGTAACATCAACAAGAAAGATATTCACTTTAATGTCCGATTTATTCAATTTTTCTTTCAGATATTTTGCAAATGCTTTATCAATCGGCTTGTAATTAATACCTTTTTCCATGTAATCAACCGTGAGTATATATATATTTAACGGTTCATCCACATTTTTAATAAGAGACATTGAAGATAAAAGAATCCCTTTCTGCATTGGTTTATCTCCACAATACAATATGTTCATAAATGCGTGTCCTTTCTTAATTTATTAAATATGTCTGATTTATCCTCTCTGTATTGATTTTCCCCAGTTTCTTAAGTAAAATACATATAAGTTTTAAACGATAATTAAAGAATTGAGGAATGTTATGATATTTAAGATTTTCAAAAAAGATTTGAAAGGTCTTAGCAGGAATATTCTGGCTTTAGCCATTGCGCTTGGTCTGTGCCTTATTCCATCGCTTTACGCATGGTTTAACATATATTCCAACTGGGATCCTTACGCAAACACTGCGTCTGTCCAGATTGCTATTGTTTCTGAAGATGAAGGCTACTCTGAATCTGATGATTCCACTATCAATATGGGAGAACAGATTGTTGAACAGCTTCATTCGAATGATAAATTAGGCTGGCGTTTTCCGGAAACTAAAGATGAAGCCATGAATAAACTGAATGCCGGGAAGTACTATGCCGTTATCGTTGTTGGTGAGGACTTTTCACGAAGCCTGTATGACTTCCTTGACAATGGTCTTAATCCACCAACAGTTACATATTATGAGAATTCCAAGAAAAATGCTGTTGCTTCCAAGATTACAGATACAGGAAAAAGCACTCTTCAGAACACTATCAATTCCGAATTCATTGATGTGTGTGTTAAGACTATTATGCAGGGACTCAACGAAATAGCTGAAAATGATCCTTCAATTATTGAAAAGACAGTTAAGGATTTACAGAGTGTATCTGCCAATATTAATTCTTACGATACCATGATTGACATGTTTATTAAGAGTAATTCAGACCTGGCAGATAATCTTGCAAAACTTCAGGAGGTTCTTCCACAGATTAAAGATGTTCTTACCGGAACAACTGATGTTGCTGATATTGCCAATAAATCTCTTGATAATGTCACAGATGATATTGCAAACCAGATTGATGCGCAGCTTAAAGCTATGAATGAATTAACTGACAGTGCACTTGATTCTCTTGATAAAGCTGTACAGCTTTCAATAACTGATGTCGGACAGGCTGGCGTTGAGCTTAGTAAAGCCAACAAACAGTTAAAGGAACTTATAGACCAGAATAAGGCTCTTGAAGACGCTATTGATTCCCTCAGCAAAGTAGATGGCATTGATCCGGCAGTTATCACCGCCCTAAAGTCAGCTCTAGCTTCTGTTAACGCTATGGAGAATATCGCATACAACCTTGTTCAGCAGTGTGCCGATATTCTTACTGATTCACCTGAAACACTTCAGGCAAAATATCAGTTAATCAAGTCTGTTGTTGAACAGTGCCGCACAGAGCTCCAGAAGAGCCAGACAATTATGCAGACTGTAATAAGAACTAATGTTAACCTTCTTAAGGCTTCCATTAAGAATGCCGTAAGCAGCCTTGCAGCTAATATAAGCAGTGCCGGAGACAATATTAATGGAATCTCGCAGATGCTTCTTGGAGTAAGTGATATATCTGTAAATATTAATACAACTCTAGAAAGCACAAAAACATTACTTGATTCTCTCAACAAAAGACTTGATACCATATCTGGTTCAGTAGGAGATATAAGTTCATCTTCTACATATAAACTGATAATGGATTTCATCAACTCAGACGCACAGTCAATAGCGTCATTCCTGTCAGAACCTGTACAAGTAGAAGAAATCTACGTCTATATGCAGACTAACTATGGAACAAGTGTTACACCTTTCTATACAACACTTGCTCTCTGGGTTGGAGGAATTGTTTTAGTTGCCCTTATGAAAGTAAAGGTTGACTATGAGGATGATGAATTCAAGGATGCCACAGAACATCAGAAATATATAGGCCGTGCATTACTCTTCCTTGCAATGGGACAGCTTCAGGCTCTTGTAGTTGTTCTTGGTGATTTGTACATTTTAAAAATTGACTGCACCCACCCATTCATGCTGTGGCTTGCAGCCGCTATAACAAGCTTTGTATTTACATTATTTATATATACACTTGTTCTTACATTTGGTGATTTGGGAAAAGCTATTGCTGTAGTTATGATTGTGTTACAGATTGCCGGTTCAGGCGGAACTTATCCAATAGAACTTCTTCCTGAATTCTTCCAGAATGTGTACCTTTACTTCCCATTCCCTTATGCAATCAATGCCATGAGGGAGGCAATAAGCGGATTATATCAGTGTGATTACGCTGTATTTCTTGTGAAATTATGCGCTTATGCTGTTATTTCCCTTATTCTGGGACTTGGAATCAGAAAGTCACTTCTTGAAGTACGCGAGTTCTTCGAACGCCGTATGAAAGAAACACATTTTATGTAAAGGAGAAACGAATTTATGCAAAATGATGATTTTAATATAGATGTTGTTATTGCGGAAATCACAGCATTTGCAGAAAATATGCACGCTAAGAACCAGCACAAGAAAAAGGTCTGCTTAAGATGTATGATGATAATTCCCTTAGTATTCATGGTGCTTATGTTTACCATGGATACAGCTAAGGTTGTTTATCTGCTTCTTTGGGTAATCTCACTTTTTATATTCTGTGCTTATCTTATAGTTATTGATTATATTGATGACAAGCTCGCAAGAAAGCTCAATGAGCTCAATATTGAGATTAAGGAAAAACAGGCTGATACTTCTCTTACAGACAGTATCAAAGCATTTTTAAGTGAGGTACAGTTATGAAAAATATATTTAAGATTATACGGGCTGACCTTCGCCACATAAAAACAAATGTAATTGCACTATGCGTAATTATCGGTCTTACCGTTATTCCTGCATTGTATTCGTGGTTTAATATCCTGTCAAACTGGGATCCATATGGACAGGCTTCCACAAGCAGGATTAAAGTTGCCGTTGTATCTGTTGACAAAGGTACGTCTCTTGAAGGAACGGAGCTTAATGTCGGTGACACCATAATTGATGCACTTAAAACTAATAACACTATCGGTTGGCAGTTTGTTGCTTCATCAGATGAAGCAATCGAAGGCGTATACAGCGGTGAGTATTATGCAGCCCTCGTTGTTCCAGAGAATTTTTCCAAGAATCTTATAAGCTTCTTAAGTGATTCCATGGAACATCCTCAGTTAAAATATTACTGTAACCAGAAAGCAAACGCTATTGCACCTAAGATAACAGACAAGGCTAAAACAGCAGTTCAGCAGCAGGTAAACCAGACATTTATAGATACAATTGTATCTACAATTGCCGGTACTGGCGACTCAGTTATCAAAGATGCAGATAAAGAAACCGGTTCTCTTATGGATGCAGTTATTAACAGACTTACATCCGCAAGGACTACACTTTCAACATACGATGTAATTCTTAACTCAATGCTTGCAATTACTGACCTTACATCATCAATAAGCAGCAGTTCAAACAGTGCTGCACCGCAAGTTTATACACAATTACAGTTACAGCAGCAGCAGTTAATAACCTTACAGGCACTTGTAAATGGTAATTCCGCTGAATCTTTAAATGAATTATCATCTGCTCTTTCAAACCAGATGTCCCAGATTCAAAGCATTATGAGTTCATTAACAGAGCTTTATTCTGACATGAACATGGATGTTGCAGACCTGTCTGCTGCAATTAAGCTTACATCGGGTTCACTCACTCAGACTAAAGAGCTTCTCAGTGACCTTGAGACAAAGCTTGATAACGCAATTAATACATTAAACACAATCACTGAACAGGATACATATGGTTTATTATCAGAGATGTTAAATGCAGATGCCAATACTTTGGGAGATTTTCTTTCTGCACCTGTAAATATAACAACAGAGCAGGTATATGCTGTTAAAAGCTATGGAACAAGTGCTTCACCATTCTACACAATACTTGCACTGTGGTTTGGTGGACTTATACTTGTTGCTATTATGCACACACCTGTGCATCCTGCTCCGGACATTCCAGCAGATGCAAAGAGATATGAAAAATTCTTCGGAAGGTATTTTATCTTCTTTGCAGTAGGACAGCTTCAGGCACTGCTTATAACACTTGGAAATCTTCTCTACATAGGAATCCAGTGTTACCACCCATTCCTTTACTGGGTTGCATGTGCATTCTCAAGCTTCGTATTCACCTTCTTTATGTACAGCCTTACTGTTGCATTTGGAAATATCGGTGAAGCACTTGGAATTGTCCTGCTCGTTATACAGGTTGCCGGCTCAGGCGGTACATTCCCTATAGAAGTACTGCCTAACGCATACCAGATAATATACCGATTCCTGCTCTTCCCATATTCAATGGATGCATTAAGAGAATGTATAGCAGGAATGTACCGATACGATTACATTAAGAACCTCGCATTTCTTTCAATATATATAGTTGTTTCGCTGATTATTGGATTGTTCTTACAGAAACCATTTGAGAAGCTGAATCATATGATTGAGAGAAGTAAGGAGAAGTCGGGAGTTATGTTGTAGGAAGTTGCTCCCCTAAAGCACGCCCAGCCGTGTATATTAGTAAAATCAAAACACGCTTCCGCTCGGATTCCGACGCAGCGGTACTAGGTTCGCTGGGATTTGCTACCACTTTGTGGCAGCTTTCCCAGCTTACCAAGTGCCGGCGTCTTCATACGGTTTTGATTTTACTAATATACACGGCTGGGCTTTTCTTTACCGGACAACTGCTCCGCCCCGCCTTTGGCAAGGTTGGGGCGGGAGAGATATTCTCATCTCCTATCAAACAATTTTTTTTTGGGGGAAAATTAAATTGTTATAATTCAATTACGATATCTGCAAAATCTATGGTTGCTTGTTTATGTGCAATCGTAATAATAGTTTTTGTTTTTTTCAATTTTGTAATTGTATCTTGTATAAGAAATTCTGATTCATTGTCCAGTGCAGAAGTTGCTTCATCTAAAATCATAATTGGTGAATTTTTTATTATGGCTCTAGCCATTGCTATTCTTTGTTTTTCTCCTCCAGACAAATTGTGTCCGTTGCCAATTATCATGGTTTGATATTTATCGGCTTGCTTCATAATAAAATCATGAGCATTAGCTAATTTTGCTGCATTTATAATTTCTGCATCTGTTGCATTCGGTTTACCATATCGTATATTCTCGATAATATTTGTTTCAAACAAATATGCTTCTTGAGGAACATATGCTATCAATGCTCTTACATTTTCTAATCCAAGCTCTTTAATAGATTTTCCAAAAAATTTAATATCACCAGAAGAAATTGGATAAAAACCTAATAGAAGTTTTGCTATTGTACTTTTACCACATCCCGATCTACCTATTAATGCCACATTCTTATTTTTAGGTATTGTTATTGTTACTTGATTTAAAACGGGTGTAGCTACATTATATTGAAAAGATAAATTATCAATATTAATTGCACTAGATTCATAAGTGCTATTAATTTGTATGTCATTTACCATTTCAGTACATTCTTCTTTCTCATCCAGAAAAGAAAATATTCTCTCTGCAAAAGATATACAATTCATCAATTCAGGATAATATTTACCTAATTGCAAAAATTGTAAACTAAGTGCAGCATATATAGTATATACTGCTGCAATATCTCCCAAAGAAACTAATTGATGTTGTAAAAAATAAATACCTATAACTAAAAAAAGTAATGCACACAACATATCAAAAGCAACATTAAGGGATTCTAAAATACTAACTAAGTACATTCTTTTCCTCTGTACATAACAATATTCTTTATTAGCTAGTTCATATTTTTTCCGGTTATGATGCATAAAATCGTACATTTTATTTACCTCTATACCGGTCAACATATTAGACAATTTTTCTGTCATTATTGCACTTTTTTCTGCGGACTCTTTTCCTACTTTTTTCATTGGTTTAGATATTAATGTATTAAGTAAAAAAAGTAAAATATTCAAAAGAACAAGAACTAATGTCATTGCCGGATTGATTATAAACATTATTATTATATATACCAAAACGGAAATTATAGGAGCCAACACTCTCCTTAGTCTGGATGAATATATTTCACTTGCTTTATCTGTATCATAAATTAAACGTGATAGCAATTCACCACTATGATGTGTATCATAGAATTCCATTGGAAAATTTAATGTTTTAGAAAATACCTTCTTCTTTATTTCTATAGAACCTTTTTTTGCTTCATTATTGTAAATATACATAAACATTGAAGCAATACATACTGCAACTATTCCTATCAATAAGTAGAATCCCATAGTTACACTTACATCTTCATAATTTCCTTTTTCTGCAATATCAAATATAGATTTTACAAAAAGCGAACCTGTAACTTCAAATACAGCATAAAAGGTTGTCATCATTATTATAGATACAATATATATCATTAATCTGTTTTCTAATAAACCTAAAAACTTACAAAAAATATTTTTCTGTGTCATTAGCACTACTCCTATATACTAATAATTTTATTCTATTCCTGTTTCACATTCGTTATTGTACAATTTTGAATATAAACCTTCTTTACCTAATAATTCAAAATGACATCCTCTTTCAGCGACTTTACCTTTATGTAAAACAATAATATCATCTGCATTACGTATAGTTGACAATCTATGAGCAATGATGATCACTGTTTGATTGTTCTTTCTTGTTTCTATTATTCTATTTATCGCTTCTTCCGTTTTTACATCTAAAGCGGATGTTGGTTCGTCTAATAATAAGATAGAAGATGATTTTAGAAATGCTCTAGCAATAGTTAATCTTTGCCTTTGTCCGCCCGACAAATTTACTCCATTCTCTCCAATAAAAGTTTGATATCCATCCGGTAAGGTAATAATATAATCGTGAATACACGCAGCTTTACATGCATCTATCACGACTTCTATAGACACATCATCCATACCATAAGTAATATTAGAAAAAATTGTATCTGCAAATAAAAATACATTCTGTGATACCAGAGCAATCTCTTTTCTTGCAGCTGTTAAATTCCAATTTCTAAAATTTTGTTCGTATAGGTAATAATCTCCTTCTCTTACTTTTTCTAAACCGCATATAATTTTAAATAATGTAGATTTTCCTACACCAGATGATCCTACAATTGCTGTTGTAGTCCCTTTTTTTATATCTATATTCAATTTATCAAAAACTCTCTTTTCACGATTAGAGTTATACCAAAACGAAACATCCTTAAAACATATTACACTTTCTGTTTTTGATAAATCAGAGGTATTTCCACAATATGTTCCTGAATGCTCTTTTGGAGCAGCCATTATCTCATTTATTCTTTTTATTGATATCAATAATTCTCTTCCATCATTTATTTTAAAAGGTAATTCACTCATGGGAGATGATATTTTATTAAACAAAATAATAAAAGCCATCATATCTCCTATGGATAACTGTCCTTTAAAAAATTCCATCAATGCAATTAGAGAACAGATAACACTAGGAATCCATTTGACTAAGCTCTGAATTACGTTTCCAATTGCTTGATACTTATTACGATAAATTTCATTTCCTAAAATATCGTTTGCAATTTTTTCTACTCGTTCATTTAATATTTTATTTAAACCATAGCTACGTGCTATTGCAATTCCTGCAATATCATCATTAGCTACTTGTGTCAATTCATCATACTTTGCTCTCCTAGACTTTGCTAATCTATTAATATTTTTAGCTAGATTGTTGCTTATACACATTACTAAAGGATAGCAAATCACGATACTCAGTAAGAGTATCCAATCCATTTTAAATATTGAATAACTCAATGCTATAATTGTAATAATTGATTGAAAAATCTCTGTGATTATTTCAGAATAAAGTTGGCCTATTTTTTCAATATCGGAAATTAATTTTGTAATTAGAGTTCCTGTATGTTCATTAATGTATGCATATTCAATCTCTTCAATTTTTTTTACAATATAATTCTTGCTTTCCTTCTGTATTACCAAACTAAATTGCTCTCCACAAAGTTTCTTAAAAAAAGAAATTAACGTAGATAGGATAACAAAAATCAATATTGTAAAAAAAATTGATTTAAGATTAACAAACTTACCCGCAATCATATCATTAATTGCTACAGATATTATTTGGGAACCTTCAACTAAGATATGGGATAAAAAATAAGAAAATACAATAAATAATAAAAAATAGTAAATATACTTCACAGATAGTTTTAAATAAATATTTTGTTTCTTCATATAACCTCCATGTTTAATCCTTTTAGTATGTATGAAATTATATGAGTTTTTATTAATGATTACATTAAATATAATATCAATTTTGTTGTATTTTCTCTAATTTGATGCTATTATGTGTACAATATATGAATATAAGGAGATACAAATGCCAATCCCTCTGAGTTCAAATGAGATAATACATGTAGACCACAAGGTAAAAGAAGCATCATATTCTATGCCACACATGCAAGCAGCCTCTGATCATTATATGTTAGGATATCTTGTCAGTGGAGATCGTAAATGGTTTTCCTATGAAAATATTAAAATTGCACATTCCGGAGATGTTGGGATAAGTAAACCGAATGTATATCATCGAAATTGTGCAATGTCTGATATTCCCTATGAACGATACATAATTAAATTTAGACTTGAAGCATTACAGCCAGCAATTAATTTAGTTGGACAATCAGAATTTGACATATTATGTACAGACTATTTGCATTTTTTACCTGAATCGCAAATAAAGATAAAATCCCAGTTTGAAGAAATGTATCAGGAATATAACAATAATACTCCTTATTCGCAACTAATTTTAACTGGTATGTTACATAAATTATTTTTTACAATATATCAGGAACATTTGCCTATAGAATCTTCACAATTGCTTTTTAATAAATTTGATTCGCGAATACATGACGTTCTTGTTTATATTGAAAATAATCTGGAGTATAATCCTACAATAGATGATGCTGCTAAATACATATCTTTATCAACATCACATTTTTCTCGATTATTCAAAGAAGTAACTGGCTGTTCTTATACTGATTATTTAACAGCAACCAAATTGCAACATGCTCAGTTATTACTTGGAAATACACAATTATCAATTAGTCAGATAGCTTATAAAACTGGCTTTTCTAATGCTAATTATTTAGCTACTGTATTTCAGAAAAAATTTAATTGTTCTCCTTCAAAATATAGAAAAACTTGCATAGATGGAATTTTCTAATTTGAGCTATGCAAGTTCATATCTAATTATATCTCTTTTTTAGCATCATTAGCCAATTCAAACCACATTACATTACTTCTAATGTTATATATTCAAAATGTTTTTTATCATTATGTAAAAGAACTCCCCACTCTTGGTCATGATATGACAAAAGTAATTCATCTCCCAAACACCATTTACATCTTGTTCTGTTCATAAATGTCTCCCTCCCTTATAGAAAAACTCCCGGAAGTTCTGAGGCAGGTAGCTGGGTAGTGTATTTTCAAACCGTACGGAAACGCCGGCACTTGATTTTGCGAGGGAGTCGCCAAAGGCGACAAGCCTCACAAAATCTTAGTACCGCTGCGTTTTCGTCCGAGCGAAAGCGCGTTTGAAAATACACTACACAACCACCTGCCTCCCACTCCCGGGAGTCACTTTTCTAGAATAACCCAGTTATTACCCCATCATCATTAACATCTATATTATATGCCGCTGGTGATTTTGAAAGCCCTGGCATTGTCATTACTGAACCTGTAAGCACTACTATGAAGCCTGCACCGGCTGATACATATGCTTCTCTTACATTCATCTCAAATCCTTCCGGACGGCCAAGTAATGTCGGATTGTCTGAAAGCGAATACTGTGTCTTAGCCATACAGATTGGAAGATTACCAAATCCTAACTGTTCAAGCTGTGCAATCTGCTTATTAGCTGCTGCCGAATAATTAACACTTCCTGCGCCATATATTTCTTTGGCAATTGTCTCAATCTTTGCTTTAACCGGCTGGTCTGTCTCATACAGACAATGGAAATTGCTCTTCTTTGTCTCAAGTGTCTTAAGAACCTTTTCTGCAAGCTCAATTCCGCCTTCTCCACCCTTTTCCCATACTTTGGCAAGGGCGAATTCACAGCCTTTATCTTCACAGAACTTCTGTATATAATCTAATTCTGCCTGTGTATCTGATACAAATGCATTAAGTGTAACAACTACAGGTACTCCGTATTTATGAAGATTCTCGATGTGCTTTTCAAGGTTTACGATTCCCTTCTTTAATGCATCAAGATTCTCTGCTGATAATTCTGTCTTAGGTACTCCGCCGTTGTACTTAAGTGCTCTTACTGTTGCTACTAATACAACTGCATCTGGCTTTAAGTCTGACTTACGGCACTTTATATCGAAGAATTTCTCTGCTCCTAAATCTGCACCAAATCCTGCCTCTGTGATTACATAATCTGCCATCTTGAGTGCTGTCTTAGTTGCTCTTACTGAATTACAGCCATGTGCGATATTAGCAAATGGTCCACCATGTACTAATGCTGGAGTATGCTCAAGTGTCTGGATAAGGTTAGGCTTTAATGCATCCTTTAACAAAGCTGCCATTGAACCTACTGCCTTAATATCTGATGCTGTAACAGGCTGTCCCTGATAATTGTAAGCAACTACCATCTTGCCGAGTCTTTCCTTTAAATCCTTCATATCTGTTGCAAGACATAATACTGCCATAATCTCTGACGCAACTGTGATAACAAAATGATCTTCTCTTACAGTTCCGTCAACCTTAGAACCAAGACCTACAACTATATTTCTAAGAACACGGTCGTTCATATCCATACATCTTTTCCATGTAACACATCTTGGGTCAATTCCAAGTTCGTTGCCCTGCTGTATATGGTTATCAAGAAGTGCTGCACATAAGTTGTTAGCTGATGTGATTGCATGGAAATCGCCTGTAAAATGCAGATTAAGCTCTTCCATAGGAACAACCTGTGCATATCCACCACCTGCTGCTCCACCTTTGATACCGAAACATGGACCAAGTGATGGCTCACGAAGTGCTATAACAGCCTTCTTTCCAAGCTTTCCAAATGCTTCTCCAAGCCCTACAGTAATTGTTGTCTTTCCCTCTCCCGCCGGAGTTGGATTAATGGCTGTTACAAGAATTAACTTTCCATCTTCATTGTCTTTGACACTGTTAATGTACTCGTCTGATATCTTAGCCTTATACTTTCCGTATAATTCAAGATCATCCTCGCTTATGCCGCATCTGGCTGCAACATTCTTAATTGGCTCCATTACTGCTTCCTGTGCAATTTCAATGTCTGTCTTCATAATGTTTCTCTCCTTTGCTTTAGCCTTTTCGTGCCTTGCAATCCCGCCTTATCAAGATTCCTAAGAAGATTCCCTTCCTAATATATCTTTACATAAAAACAAGAGGCTACAGGCGCACTTTAATACACCTATGCCTCTGTTAAAAACCTGAAAGATTCTCCCCAAGCAAATCAGCCTCAATATTCCTCATCCCTCTGCTTAGAAATTGCTTCTTCGGTGCTGTATCTACACAGCTCTCCAGAGTTCCGTCCATAACCGGTCCTTTTGCCTGAGAGTTTTCGCTGTCACCTTCGGCGCTGCATTTTTAAACAGTCTCTCCCGATTATATCTTCCGGATAATACCTTAATAATAAGGAAAAAGCGTCTTGCTTTATCTGCAAAACGCCTTTGTTTTCAACAATAATATATAAATTGACAGAGTTTGTCAATAAGCAACATTTAACAAAATTATTTATTATATTAGGAAATAACAGTATTCAATTGAAAAAAATGTTGTTTTATGTTAAAATTTGTCTTAATTTTTTATAAAAAGGGAGAATACATAATATGTTTAGTAAAATCAATACTATTCTCGACACTATTGACGCATATGTCTGGGGAATCCCACTCATTGTCCTTATACTTTCAGTTGGTCTGTTTCTTACTATCAGACTTAAGGGTGTTCAGTTTACTAATCTTGGTCGTGCTTTTAAGTACATTTTCAAAGACGAAACTGATGGAAAGCACGGTGAAGTGAGCAGTTTCGCAGCACTATGTACAGCACTTTCAGCAACAATTGGTACAGGTAATATCGTAGGTGTTGCTACTGCTATTGTCTCAGGCGGTCCTGGTGCATTATTCTGGATGTGGCTTGCTGCCTTAGTTGGTACTGCTACCAAGTACGCAGAATGTCTTTTAGCAGTTAAGTTCAGACAGGTTGACGAAGATGGTCATGTTGTTGGTGGTCCTTTTAACTATATTGAACATGGTATGGGACCTAAGTGGAAATGGCTTGCCAAGATATTTGCTTTCTTTGGTATAGGCGTTGGTCTTTTAGGAATTGGTACATTTACACAGGTAAACGGAATCTCTTCTGCTGTTAATAATTTCTTTGATCCTAACAACGCATGGACTGTTTCATTATTTGGAAGAACATATTCATGGACTGTAGTTATAAGCTGTCTTATCCTTACATTCTGTGTTGCTCTTGTTCTTATTGGTGGAATCCAGAGAATTTCTAAAGTTGCTCAGGTTATTGTTCCTTTCATGGCTGCAACATATTTTTTAGCAGGTATTCTTATTATTTTATTTAATATTACAGATGTTCCTGCTGCCATCCTTACAATTGTACAGAGTGCATTTGGTCTTAAGGCCGCTGCTGGTGGTGCCCTTGGTGCCATGGTTGTAGCTATGCAGAAGGGTATTGCAAGAGGTATCTTCTCTAATGAGGCTGGTCTTGGTAGTGCACCTATTGCCGCTGCTGCTGCCCGCACTAATGAACCTGTACGTCAGGGACTTGTATCTATGACAGGTACTTTTATTGATACTATTATCATCTGTTCAATTACAGGTATTGCAATTGTTCTTACAGGAGCTTACGATATGGGACTTGAAGGTGTTGCAGTAACAACTAAAGCATTCCAGTTAGGACTTCCATTCCCTGATGGAGTTGCTTCATTTATTCTTATGTTATGCCTCGTATTCTTTGCATTTACAACTATTCTTGGCTGGGACTACTATTCTGAGCGCTGCCTTGAATACCTTACTAATGGCAAGAAGAAATGTATCAAAGCATACAGATGGATATATATCCTCTGCGTATTCATCGGCCCTTACATGACTGTATCTGCCGTATGGACAATCGCCGATATCTTTAACGGCCTGATGGCTATTCCTAACCTTATAGCGCTTGTAGCATTAAGCGGTGTAGTTGCTAAGGAAACTAAAGATTATCTTGACAGAATCAAGAAAAAAGAGATTGAGTAATTAAGCATTAACTGCTTATGCGTAAAGATAAGCCCCACTCCGGATTAGTCCAGAATGGGGCTTATCTTACGCATTATCTTCCTCTATCATACATTTTTATAAAGAAATTCAATGTAATAATATAACGCATTTGACCGATATATAATGTAGAAGTAACATTTTGAAATAAGGTCCAAGGAGGGATTATTGCAGCAAATGGAGTTATTAGCAATTCAAAAGTGTACCCAGTCCAGACTATCAGTAATCTCAAAGGTGTAGGACAGGATAATACCAGTGCAGAACACGGTAACAGTGGACAGTCTCACGGACAGACAATAACTATCAGAGTTAATCCTGATACTTATGCTGATGCACCAGCCGATTGTTATACAGTTACCTATAACCGTAACAGTCAGCTTCAGGCATTTTATTATTGCCCTCGCCATGAGTATACTTACTAATAATGGACGAAGAAAAACACCTCTTAATCAGAATGTATATTGCTGATTAAGAGGTGTTTTTCTTATGCTCTGCACTTCAGCTTTATATATATGAGTTGCAATATTATTGCGCACGCAATGCCAACTGAAACATAAGATATTAAATCCGTATTGACATATGTCGGGTTAAGACTTGCTGTTCTGCCAAGAAATCTGTTACTGAATAACGTTCAAGACTCTGATTTAGTAGCATATATTGGATAAATTCACTATAATGTTGTTAAATATTTCCTATAAGAATATCTATATTTCAAGATTTATAGGCATATTATTATTGATGAAGAAGTGTCTTGTCTGATTTTTTGTCATGATACCTATAGGTAGTCGTATATTCTGACAGCTTATAGGTTTTTTCTATACATTCTTCTCTCGAATCAGACATTATCCTTGCCAGAAAGCTAAAGATTGCCTATAGATAATGTGGTTTTCCATCATTTATAGGTATTTACAATGAAATCTGCGCTTTATGAGCAGAAATCCTAATATTTCTGCCTATAAGCAATAGAAATAATATCTTCTTATAGGTTCTGCTCTATATTCTGCGACCATGTTGCTGTCAGATGCAAATGTATTGCCTGGTTGGACGATACACTATTTTTTGCTCTATCATTTAATTATAATTTGAAAGCAACGAATAATCATGAGATAAGTTTGTTTGAAACTAAATAAAATTTTTTTAAAATATGTTGACTCGGGGTACTACCCGAGTTTTACAATAAGTTTGTCAGGAGGTGATTAAATGGAATATGGAGCAAAATGGATTAGAGAAAATTTAGGAATATCGCGTGATGAGTTACGCTCGTATGAGAAAGCCGGATTAATAACTATAAAGAAGGATGGCTGCTTTTATAGAACTTATAATGATAATGAAATTGAGAGAATATGGTATATTCGTGTTTTTAAAGGTATGGGATACACTTTAAAAGAGTTACGTGAAATAGCAGAAAATGATGACTTTGATTATGGTCCTACAATTGAAGATAAGATTAAAGAATTGGAATACAAAAAATCTCAAATTGAAAAGCATATTGGATTGGCAAATTATATTAAATTAACTGGGCGTTTTCCAAGTAGACCTAAAAAAATAGGTGATATGAAATTCAAAGAATTTCAAGAGTATGCTTTAGATAATTGGAATGTCAATTCCAACCCTAATGTAAAGAAATATAAAAATATAATTGATACGATGCTTAATTCGTCAGATGATGGGTTAAGTGAAGAAGAAACTGTTCAAGTTACTAAATATATGATGGAATTGGAAGAACAGCTATCAAACAAGGACGCTATATTTTTAGATAGAGTGCTTCCAAATGAGATACTTAAAAGAAAAGCATATGGTCCTGCAGATACGGAAGTACAGTTATTAGTTAAAATGATGTATGAAAATTGTAATGAGTTAAAACCTAATGTGACCAAAGACATATTTGTAAGATATGGTGCATCAAGTTTTATGTATGGTGATGTAGCTAAACTTAGAGAGAAAGCGATTGGAAAAGAGGGGTGCAGATTTATAGCAGATGCCATAGCTGTTTTTGGTGGATATAGTTGCTATGAAGAGATTAAGGATTAATAATTTTATTAATATAAATGAAGGAGGTGAGATATATGCAAATGTGTCCAGATTGCGGTAAGGTATATGATGAATCAGATTATGGATATTGTCCATATTGCTCTGGAATATTAGACGAAAATAAAAGCGAAAGACCATTTAAACATTGCCCTTGTTGCGGAAATACTATGTATTGGGATGAGTTTTGGGAGTGTACAAATTGCGATTATGAGATTCATACAGATGAAGATGATTTCGACGGAATGATTGAAGGCTAATATTTATTATAACCATGTTTAATCAAATATTTTTAATAATGAATATCATGGAAAATGAAAGGAGAATGCTTATGTTAATTTACAGAACTAATGAATGGGAAGGACACAGTAAAAATAGCTACTATTGGAATGAGTACAGACTTGAAGGCGGCCAGGTTGTTAAATACAAGTGCCATAGATACAAATTTTTTAATGGAGACGAAAATAATTGGGAAGAAGATGAACATGAGGAAATATCATGGAATCTTGATGATCCTAATATGCCAGAATGGCTTAGACAGTATATTTAAGTTATGAGAGGTTTGTATGTTATGAAAAAAGAAGAAATAAGTATCTTTATTGATGAAATGTCATTTTTAGGAGATGCATGGACTGTTGAGGAATTGACTACGGCTTCATATGCAAAAATGCCATTAGAGATTGCTATAAGAGAGAGGAAGTCTGCTCTCGATAAAATGAATGACATAATTGGTGGTATGGTATAATCAACCCAGAGTTCGTAATTTCATTGTTAAAAGAGCATATATTTGAATGGCTATATAATGAATAGCTTAAATGCAATAAAAAGGAGATGTCTAGATAACGATTAAATTATTGTTGAATGATACACTATTTTTGCCACATCATTCAAGTAAATGAGCATCGAACATATAAAAAAATAATTATAGTTTTATTAACAACATCAACAGCTATAGGTATTATGGGATGCGGAGGTATATCATCAGATAGTACCCAAGCAAATAACAACAGTGGTATTGAGAGTCCAGAAAATGTTGAGAATGCTTCATGGACGACATACGATGGTCCGTCAACCACTAAAGACGAATGGGAGTCTGACCCATTGTTGACTGAGTTGCCTTATCCGGAAATGGATAATATTAACATTCATTACGAGAGCTCAACTTGAACAGACATTTTTGTGTACGAGCCAACGCAAAGTCAATTTAATACATATGGTAATAAATGCAAATCAGCAGGATTTACCACGGATTTGTCATTCGACAGTTCATTCTTTATAGCTAAAAAAGGTGATTCAGAATTAACTATATCGCGCAATCCAGAAAATAGAATCATGGAGATTTCATATACATATCCAGAAAAGTAATATTTAAACAGAAAAAGAGGGTGTACAAGACAAAATCTGATGTACCCTCTATGCTATATTAGAAACCAAAAATAAACATTATATTATCCATTTTTGCCCCATCAGTCTGTTTGTGAAGTATATTATTCTAATCTTCTAAAATGTTTCTGTGATGTCTTTCTATTCTGAGTAAACCTCTCAAACACTTCTGATACAATTATATCTATTGCCTTCATTTAACACCATTCTCTAAACATAATTGTAAAGTATCTGAGCCACATCGTCTATCTATATACATGTGTTTAAGGATGTCTCACGCCTTCTTCCCACCAACTCCATTGATATACATCAGCGGTATTCCGAAGAATGCCATTCCTCCCACAATATTACCTATTGTAACAGGAATAAGATTATTAAATATAAAATTCGGTATATTCAATGTACCAAGCTGCTGTGCGGTATATCCATACTGCTCCATAGCATCTTTCACATATAATGGATTAAGTTTTGCTATCATTCCTGCAGGTACATAATACATATTAGCAACACAGTGCTCATAACCGCTTACAACAAAAAGCAGTATTATAAAAAAACAGCATAACAGTTTTCCGGTTACATCCTTTGCACGTGCCGCAAGCATAACTGCTGCACACACAAGTATGTTACATAATATTCCCGATGCAAGCGCTGTTGTAAAATCAAGATTACATTTTCCAAGTGCTACTTTAATTGTATATGCACCAAGTATTCCCGATGAATAATTATACTGCCCACTTACATAATCAATACATGTAAGCATTAACGAGCCAAGAAGATTGCCAAAATATACTACGACAAGCATTCGTATAAGCTTAAATGCTGTGTGCTTCTTCTGTACAGTTGCCATAATTGCCAGACAGTCTCCCGTGAAAAGCTCAGCACCTGTCATAACAACCATCATAAGTCCCATTGGGAATACAACTCCTGCAACCAGACG
>OGLN01001126.1_pt1 | contig 20199 bp, 15 predicted proteins | sample 1572641 | NCBI WGS metagenome assembly OGLN01 (sample SAMEA2581903, study PRJEB24529) | metagenome | biome: Human gut stool | place: China | collected 2011
TCTTCTTCTCACCACCTGAGAAACCAACATTAAGGTCTCTTTCTGCATAAGACTTGTCCATATTAAGAAGCTCCATAGTCTTTTCAAGCTCCTTCTTGAATTCCATAAAACGTGTTCTCTTTCCTGTCTTTAACTCAAGTGCATTTCTTATAAATGAGCTGAGTGTTACACCAGGAACTTCAAGAGGATTCTGGAATGATAAAAAAATACCATCCTTAGAACGCTCATTAACTGGTTCATTAGTTATATTCTTTCCATTAAACCATATTTCACCATTCTTAACTGTATATCTTGGATTACCCATAATAGCATAACCAAGTGTCGACTTACCTGTACCGTTAGGTCCCATAAGTACGTGTGTTTCTCCCTTTCCGATAGAAAGATTAACTCCGTGAAGAATTTCCTTATCTTCTACATCTACATATAAATCCTTTATATTTAATAAGTTCTTGTCTGACATAATATATCCTTATCCTTTCTTATTTAAAATGTTTTTAAATGCTGCGATTACGTATCAAAAATAACTTCTGACATTCACTAATACATATACCAGTTTAATTACTTTCCTTCACTTTCCTGCTATCAGGCTTTTTGTCTTCTTTATCAGCCTTATTCTCCTCCGGCTTATCAGCTTCTGTAGCAAGTCTTACAACATCTGCAAGTGTCATATTATCAAAGTAGTCATTGATAATCTTGGCAAGTCCTTCCCATATAGGAAGTGTATAACAGGCACTTGAACGCTCACACATATTCTGTTCATCCTTAAGACAGGAAACCGGCGCTAACGAACCTTCTGTAAGATTAAGTATCTCACTTATAGAATAATCAGCAGGATTTCTTGTAAGTCTGTATCCACCGCCATGCCCGCTTGCTGCTTCTATAAGATGTGCCTTTGACAGCATGCGTGTAATAGTTTCAAGATACTTCTGCGACAAATCCTCCTTCTGCGATATTTCTTTAAGAGGAATATAATCGTCACTGTGATTAACAGCCAGATACACCATAACTCTTAAGGCGTACCTGCCTTTAGAAGAAATAACCATAACTTAATATTCCTTTCACTACATAATAGCTTTGTAATAAATAATTCTCAATAAAGCGTAAAAAGATAATATACCCATTCGCCTACTGTGTCAATAGGTGATTGCTTTTTATTAGCAGCAACATCTATTAAATAATTATAAATATTTTGTAAAAATTGCCCTTTTTTATTTTATTAAACTATGCTAAAATATGTTTAATGTATTTTTGTCTGAATATTTTAATAAGCCAGATATATTATATTATCATAAAGAACTGGCTTAACATTCTAATATTCATATATAAGCTACATTAAACTTTCTGAAAGCTCTGTAAACATTACCCCTGAGTTTTCTTCGCAGGATATGTGCCTGTGCACGTGTAGCACAATCCCGTTATTCTGAATTCTAAAAAGTGTACACATTTATATTGCGCACATCAGGCGCAAGAACATAGGCTAGTGTGAAAACAAATTTTTCACACGCGGAATTTGTGTCTACGCACACTTGACACAAACTCGTTATGCACAAAAAAAGTGCGCGGAAATGAGGTTTAATATGAAAAAAACACAAGATAAGAAGCCTGTCCCTTCTACGGACACCCCCGCTACAGGCACAGCCAATGTAAAGCAGGAAAAGATAGCTAAGAAAATTGCCAACCGGATTGGTACACCAACCTGTATTATATTCCTTATTGTGGCTGTGGTAATGGCAGTTGTAGTCAAAGTACAGCTTGACACTTCTAATGAGCGTGAACTTACTCTTGAGTCACAGTCAGCAGCTAACGAGCTGAACACACTTTTCCAGCAGTATATGAAGTCAGTAAGCCATCTTGCTGTAAACCCTCAGGTTAAGAACACTATTGCCTCTGCCAGTGCAGATACCCCTATAACACAGACATCTGATTATCCTTCTGTCTTCCAGTATATGTTAAGTATGCAGCAGGAGGACTCAGCCAATATCATGGCTGTATGGATTGCTTCGATTGATGCCAATGTTCTTACACAGTCTGACGGCTACACAAGCGGCAGGGACTTCCAGATAACTGCGCGTGAATGGTATTCTGTCACACAGACAAAGTCTGTTATGCTTACAAAACCATATGTAGATGCAAGTACGGGTACAAATATTGTAAGCGCTGCTGCCCCTGTAACTGATGCTTCAGGAAAGGTTATCGGTGTTGCAGGTCTTGACTTATCATTAGAGCATGTAAATGAATTTCTCAGTCAGTGTACTATCGGCGATACCGGTTATATTGTAATGACAGCAACTGATGGCACTATTATATATCATCCCGACTCATCCCTTATACAGAAGTCTTTAAAAAACATTGACATTTCTTCTAATGTCACTAATCTTGTAACTTCTGATAAAAATGGCTTTGTTAAGTTCAAGATAAGCGGTTCAACAAAGTATGGCTATGTAACAGCCATTGATAATACAGGTTATGTTGTATTTAGCAGCTTATCATCTGGTGAATACTCACAGAGCTTAGTAAGAATGATTATTATAATGATAGTTATATTTGTTATAGGCATTGTAATTATATTTACTGCTATAGTCCGTGTATCTGGTTCCATAACAAAACCTATAGAGTCTCTTGACGTTGCAGCCAAAGAGCTTGCAGATGGCAACCTCGATGTTCATCTTGAAGTTACAACCAACGATGAAATAGGAAATCTTGGCCGTTCTATTCAGCTCACTGTCCAAAGACTTAAGGTATATATTGCCTATATAGATGAAGTGGCCGATGTACTTGCAAAGATGGCAGATGGTACTCTCGCCATTCACTTAAAGCAGGAATACACTGGTGATTTCAGCAGAATTAAAGATGCTCTTCTTAACATCTCAGCATCTATGACAGAGATTATGACTGGCATAAGTGAAAGTTCTAATCAGGTTTCTGCCGGTTCAGACGACCTCGCAAAGGCAGCCCAGACTCTTGCTGAGGGTGCTACAACTCAGGCTGCATCCGTTGAAGAGCTTGTTGCTACAACTGACAATATCGTAACAGAACTTCAGAACAGTAAAGAAGATGCCTTAAACTGTGCAGCGGAAGCAAAGAGCGTTTCTACTCTTGCCAATAACAGCAAGAAACAGATGCAGGCAATGATTGATGCCATGGCAATGATTAGCGAAACTTCTAACAAAGTAGTCAGTATTATACATACTATAGAAGAAATTGCCGACCAGACTAATCTTCTTTCTCTTAATGCTTCTATTGAGGCCGCAAGAGCTGGTGAGGCAGGCCGTGGCTTCGCTGTTGTCGCTTCTGAGATAAGTTCACTTGCCGCACAGAGTTCGGATGCAGCAACAACCTCCAAGGAGCTTATAGGCGTATCTATAGATGAGATTGCCAAAGGTGTTGACATAGCCAATGAAGTAACTGATATTCTTCAGACAGTCGTTAATAACATCGACAACTTAAGTAATATGGTTACGCACACCGCTGAACTTTCTGTTGAGCAGGAGGAGAATATGAAGCAGATGCAGTCAGGAATTGACAACATCGCTCAGGCTGTTCAGGATACCTCCGCCACAGCACAGGAAGGCTCTGCTACATCAGAAGAACTTGCAGCACAGGCAGCAGTTCTTAGTGACCTTATCAAGAAATTTGACTTAAGCAAGTAGACATTTAATAATACTTAACAAAACGGGATAACAGTGAATTCGCTAGGAAAATCCACTGTTATCCCGTTATTACTTATGGCAATATAAATGCTATAAATAAGCAAATATGATATATTGTATAACCTTGTACATGTTCCGGACACATTTTAGGTTCTAAAATTACCCCCAAGTAATGTTTAGAACCGTATTTTATGATTTATTTAAGTATAGCGGAACAATAACAAAAATAACTTAATCTTTGTGATTTTCTATATTTGCCTTTTTATAGTTTAATACATATTAAAGATACTTATATCATTATACCTCATGTAATATCATTATACCTCATGTAACTTCTTGAGTTCTGCATCGCTTATCTTGCCATCAAGAAAGTCTTCCCAGAAGCTCTTAGAACTTGCAAACTTAAAATCAGCTTTTTTATCAAAAGTGTTAAGAAAGTCTGTTATCTTCTTATAATCACCCTCATGCTTATAGCTCATTCTCCAAAGCTCTGTTTCTTCGCCATCTTTAAACTGCTTACATATGATGCCATCCTCGCTAAAGGCTGTAACTGTCCATGTTGTCTTAGCTTCACCGATATTTTCGACAGAGGCACATTCTGTTGTGCCATCTACACTGCTTACGCCTTCCTCTGTACTTCCTGTTAATGCAAGCTCCTGCACCTTAGTAAACTCTCTGTTAGCTGTCACCTTGTCAGCAAGCATTTCTACTAAGTCTTTGGAAGTTTCCTCTGACTTTTCTTTGTTAGCCTCGCTTACTTCCTTCTCATATTCAACAGCTTCCTTGAAATCTTCAATAAAATCATCAACGTGTTCTATAAGCTTATCCCATTCCTTATCGCTCATATCCCTGATATTTGTTGAAGAAGTACTCTCCTGTGACTTAGAAGCATTTTCTTTAGCTTCATCCACGCCAGTTCCTGTCACAGCCCCGCTTCCTGCCTTTGCCATGCTCTCTGCAAATGTTTCATCATTAACTGTCCCTGTCGCAGCCCTGTATCCCGTATAATAACTGTCTGCATATCCTGTGTTTACTTTCATCCTTATCCTTTCTGTGATTGCTCAGTCGTTCACAACCACACTGCTCTCCTGTAAAGGTCCAAGCAGTACTTTCGTAATAGTTAATATTTTTTGTATACTTATAAAATATACAAAAATAGCACTTTATTTCACATCAATCCGTTGAAATAAAGCGCCATCCTAGCAATATGTATATCGTCATATGAGGGGGAAAGTTTATACCTGTCTGACATACATAGGATTATTTTTCTTCTTCAATGAGTTCATACTCCTATTGTGGTAATACTAAAGATGAATTTTTCAATAATTTTACAATAATCGAGTTGTATTTGGCTGTTCCATAATCCAACTCTATATTATGAAGTGATTTTGTTACCACATCCTTCAAACCTTCTGCAACATCTGAAATCTGCTTTTCCAGAGATAGTATATCAGAATTAATTTTACTTATTTCAATTCTGTTGTTGGCATTTTCCATGCATAACTGAAGCATTTCCCGCTGACCTATTAAATCACGATTTTCCAATATATAATCTTTCATTCTTTTGAAGGTTCTTACCAGTGCAATACTTTGTCTTACTGCAAGTTTTCCTTTTAATACAGTCATCAACATATATACACCTTGTTCCGTAAAAACATAAGGATTGCTACGCGATTTGCTACTTATATTTGCGGTCACAATTTGTGACCGCAAATATTCGACTTCATTATCAGATAGTTGAAACATCATATCGCTCTGAAATCTTTCAATATTTCTTTTTACCTGCTGATTAAAAGCCTTAAGTTCATATCCATATATTTCAGCCAAATCTGAGTCTAATAACACTTTATATCCGCGAAACTCATATAATTTTTTCTTCATAAACTCTTCATTAATCTCAATTACTGCAATTTCTTCTTCCTTTTTATCTTCCGCCATAGAACTCCTCCATCTATTTTGTATTCAAAAAATTGTCCGTCACTCTCATATGAATATATTGCTGATATTAACACAATGTTTTATTCTCATTTTCCTTCATTTTGTCATAATACGCTTTATATCTGTACATCGTCCTCTCACTGACATTATTCCGCTTTGCAATTTCTATCATTGTCATACCACTCTCATATCCAATGACAAAATCATTATAAATTGACATCCACTTTGCGTTATGTTTCTGCCGTCCACTCAATTTCCGATTTCTGTAATACTCCAATTCCTCTCGAAGTTCTGTATTCTCTTTTTCTAACTCCTCAATCCTTTTTAATGCCTCTTCAAGCGCTGCAGATTGCTTCATTATAATCCCCTCCGTTTATGTCATTCTCATTTTGTCTGTATTATAAATATCTATGAACATTTTGTCAATCTGATTATGTCATGTTGTGTTAATTTTATAATATTTTTCATACAATTAAAATACAAAATTTTCTCCCAAATTAAAAAGAACCCCCGAAGGAGTTCTTTTCTTTATGACCTTTTTATTCTATCATCTGGAGTCTATCGGGACAATAAAATCACATTTTCTGTATTATCCGTAAACGGAAACATATCAAAAGGCTTACATCCCTTAACCTTATAACCACCCTTTATAAGCACCTCTATATCTCTTCTCTGCGTGTCCGGATTGCAGGAAACATATACAACCCTGTCCGGCTTTATCTTAAGAATAGCATTAAGAAAATCTTCACTGCTGCCACTTCTTGGAGGGTCCATAATAACAACATCTGCTTTTTTCTTTGCAGCATATTCTACTAAGAATTCACCCGCATCTGCATTTACAAACTTTATATTCTTAATATTATTTATCTTGGCGTTTTCTTCTGCATCCTTAACCGCATCCTTATTAAGTTCAACACCTATAACCTGTCCAGCCTTTCCAGATGCCGCTATTCCAATAGTTCCTATGCCGCAGTAGGCATCTATGACAGTGTCCTTTTTCGTAATCTCCGCCATACTGATTGCCGCCTTATAAAGCTTCTCTGTCTGCTGGTGATTAATCTGGTAGAAGGATGATGGACTTATTCTGAACCTGTATCCACATAACACATCCTCTATGTATCCTTTGCCTGTAAGCACAATATTCCTTGGACCAAGCACCATACTTGTGTTGTAAGCATTTACATTCTGGACGATAGTATTAATCTCAGGATGCTTTTCTTTAAGTGCTTTCAGAAAATGCGTTTTAGATGGAAATGCAACCTCACTTGTGACAAGCACAAGCATAATCTCCTTAGTTGAAAAACCTTTTCTTAAAAGTATATGTCTCATAAATCCAGTACCCTTATCCTCATTATAAGGCTTATACTTAAATGACTTAAAAAGTTCCCTTAACGTAGCTATTATCCTGCTGCACTGGCTGTCCTCCAGCAGACACTCTGACACTGGCACAATAACGTGGCTATTCTGCTCATAAGTTCCTGTTATTATATTGCCGTTTTTATCCTCACCTACAACTGCATGCACCTTATTACGGTAATGCACAGGTCTGTACATCCCTGTTATCTCATCTATAGGACAGACTCCCTTAAACAGCTTATCTATATAATTCTGCTTTACTTTTAATTCATTATCATACTTCATACCTGCATATGCACAGCTTCCGCATCTGTCTGCACTTTCACAGTTTATTACACGCTTTTTCTCGTCATATACATTAGCCATATTCTTTCCTCCTCTTCATTATATGATGTTGTTGTCAAAAAACCAGACTTTGATGCCTACGAATTGTTCCGTGCTACGCACTCCCACAATTCTACCCAATATTCGCATATCGTGGGATTGTTATCCCACTTTTATGCTCATATTGGGGCGGGTTCCAAGGTCTTTCACCCACTTATGAGCAAGCTCATGTGGGATTAGACCTTTTAACCCTGGCATCATTATAAGACAATTATAGCTGCCCTTTCGAGCAGCTACAAGTCACAATATTATATACTAATTCTACAGTAGTAATGCAATTTTCTTACATAACATCACTATCATCGCCATTACCAACAATCTTTACCTTACCTTCGTAAAGTTCCTGTACAGCTATTGAAAGTGGCTTCATATTCTCTGCATTATCTACAAGTGGTGTACCAATCTGGAGCTTTCTTGCTTCCTCTGGTGTTAAGAGTGGCTTTAGCTCACCCTTCTTACCATCCTTGTCCTTTTCCTTAGGAGCGTTCTCAGCCTCGATACGTGCCTTTCTAACCCTCTCCTCGATTGACCTTGCATCAATTATTTCCTTAGCTCTGGCTGCTGTAGCCTTTACGATTGAGTAACGGCTCTGTACTAATGGCTGTTCGCCCTCTTCAACCTCACTATTAACAACTGCCATTAATTCTGAATACGATGGATGTATCATTATTATTCTCCTTTCGAATAAGCCTTAAGCCCTTCTTTTATATTATTGATTAAATCGATGTTATTAACTGCCTTTTTCTTCTCACTGCTTACTATAGAATTTATAGTTTCAACGCAGGCATCAACATCATCATTGATAACTATATAATTATAATTCTCTACGCCCTGTGCTTCTTCACTGGCTCTTGAAAGTCTTGCCCTGATAGTAGCTTCATCCTCTGTTCCACGACCTACAAGTCTTCTTTCAAGTTCCTCGGCACTAGGTGGCATAATGAACAGAAGTACTGCATCCGGAAACATTCTCTTAATGTTGAGTGCTCCCTGTATCTCTATCTCAAGTATGACATTCTTTCCTTCTTTAAGCTGCTCCTCTACGTATGTCTTTGGTGTTCCATAGTAATTGTCTACATATCTGGCATACTCTATAAGCTCTGAGGCTTCTATCATCTTTTCAAATTCTTCCTTCGTCTTAAAGAAGTATTCTCTTCCGTTCTGTTCACCTTCTCTTGGTGACCTTGTGGTTGCTGAAATAGATAATGCATAGTCGTTATGCTGTTCTAAAAGTCTTTTAACGACTGTTCCTTTACCAGCACCTGAGAATCCTGATATTACAAGTAACAATCCTTTATCTTGCATCTCTAATCTCCTATCTGTGACTCACATCATAAGCCCTTCAATATATTGTTTCTGTATAAATGTTACCAAAACCAATATAAATGTATGCACTTACGTAAAAGTGTACAAGTTATTATACAGAAATCTTTCACTTCGTGCAAGCCTTTTAAAATATTTTTAAATAAAATTCTGCACCAACTCCATATATCAGCAATAACTACTCTATATTCTGTATCTGCTCCCTGACCTTCTCAATCTCAGTCTTTAAGTCTATCGCCGCATTTGATATCTCTATATCATTAGCCTTAGAAAGTGTCGTATTAGCTTCCCTGTTCATCTCCTGTGCGATAAAGTCAAGCTTTCTTCCTATACCGCCATCCTCTGACAGGCATTGTCTGGCATGTGTTATATGACTTCTTAAACGTACTGTTTCTTCATCGACACATATCTTGTCAGCATATAAAATGACCTCCGCTGCTATCCTGCTCTCATCTATGCTTGTATCAGCAAGCACTTCCGCCATCTTATCCTCAAGCTTCTTTTTGTACTCACTTACTATCTTTGGACTTCTTTCCTCTATAAAGCCTACAAGCTCTTCCATATGGTCTAACTTATGAAGAAGGTCTTTCTTTAAATTCTCTCCCTCAGTTATTCTTGTCTTGACAAAACCTTCACAGGCCTCCTTCACAGCCTCCTGTATGAAGTTCCACAGCTCCTCTTCATCCTCTGCTGCCTCCTCCATAGTGACAACCTCTGGATATCTTGAAAGAGCACTGACTGTTATATCATTTCTTATTGAAAACATTTCCTCCATCTGTGAAAATATATCCATATACTCCTCTGCAACTGCCGGATTATACCTTATATTGACGTTATTCTCTGAGTTGTCTTCATAAGTTATAAATATATCTATCTTTCCTCTTGAAGCATACTTTTTAACAACATCTCTTATTCTTGCCTCAAACACGTTAAGCTTCTTTGGCATCTTTATGCCTGTTTCTAAAAATCTGTGGTTTACCGACTTCATCTCAACCATTATCTTGCGGTTCCCACTGGCGATTTCGCTTCGTCCGAAACCTGTCATACTTTTAATCATCTTAAGTCCCTCATTATCATTTATTATACTTAATTATTATACCAATTTTACATATGCTAAACAAGTCAGTAGATTAACTATTTTCAACTATTCACATCCCACTTTCTTCGGCTTAATATTCCTATACAAGACCTTCAGAACTATTTTGCAGCTATTCACCTCCTGCCTCACTCGACAGTATTATGTAATCGTGTTATGATATGATGTAAATGTTTTAAATAAAAATGTTTTATATTTTAGTATTTATATTATGTTGGTGGTCAAAAGCCCCCGACTATGATACCTACGGATTGTTCCGTGCTGCTCACTCCCACAATCCCCCAAGGTCTTTCACCCACCTATGAGCAGACTCATGTGGTTTTAGGTCTTTTGACCCTGGTATCTTTATATAATCACAATACAGACAGAATGGAGTATTTAATTATGGCATTTGATGGAATAACAATATCAAATATAGTAAATGACCTTAACAATACAATACTTGGTGGAAGGCTTTATAAAATAGCACAGCCCGAAAGTGACGAACTGCTTCTTACTGTAAAGACAAGCTCTGGACAGTACCGTGTCGTGCTTTCTGCCAATGCCTCTCTTCCGCTTGCATATATAACTGACGACAATAAGCCAAGTCCTGCGACAGCACCTAACTTTGTTATGCTCTTGAGAAAACATATCAATAACGGACGTATCATTTCTGTAACACAGCCTTCGCTTGAGCGAATAATAGATATTGAGATTGAACATCTTGACGAATTAGGCGACTTATGCAAAAGGCATCTTATCACTGAATTTATGGGTAAGCACAGCAATATCATATTATGCGATGATGACAATAACATCCTTGACAGCATAAAGCATGTATCTGCACAGATAAGCTCTGTACGTGAAGTTCTTCCCGGAAGAAAGTACTTTATACCAAACACTGCCAATAAGCATAATCCACTTGATACCGATTATGAACGTTTCAGCTCATCGGTTCTTGTATGCCCTAAGCCTCTCTCAAAGGCTCTGTGCCAGACTTACACAGGAATAAGCACATGTATAGCAGAAGAAGTATGTTTCCGCTCAGGTATAGACAGCAATAAGCCTGCTAACTGCCTTTCGGATGAAGAAAGCCGACTCATTTATAACGCATTTGACGGCATTATTAGCGATGTTAAGAATAAAACGTATTCTCCTAATATAGTCTATGACAATGGTAATCCATCAGACTTTGCCGCCGTACAGCTCACTATGTATGATAACAGCACACCTTACGACTCTATAAGCAGGTGTCTTATCGCTTACTATCACGAAAAGGAAGTCCGCACACGTATACACCAGAAGTCAACTGATATAAGACGTATCGTTACAACTCATCTTGAGCGTTCTTATAAGAAGCTTGATATTCAGGAGAAGCAGCTTAAGGATACTGAAAAACGTGACAAGTACCGCGTATATGGCGAGCTTATTAATACTTATGGCTATGGAATTGAAGCCGGTGCCAAGCAGTTTAATGCGCTCAACTACTATACTAATGAGGAGATAACAATCCCTCTTGATAATACTCTTACACCTATAGAGAACGCCAACAAGTACTTTGCAAGATATAATAAGCTCAAGAGGACTTACGAGGCTGGCACAAGACTTATTGCAGAGATTAAGGACGAAATTATGTACCTTGAGTCTATTATAAATGCTCTTGATATCGCAACAACAGAAAACGACCTTAACAATATCAAAGAAGAACTTGCTGTAACTGGTTACATCAAAAAGAGCGGCAAGTCTAAAAACAAAGGTAATTCTCACAATAAACCTATGCATTACATTTCTTCTGACGGATTTGATATGTATGTTGGAAAGAATAATATACAGAATGACGAACTTACCTTTAAGTTTGCGACAGGCGGCGACTGGTGGTTTCACGCCAAACAAATGCCGGGTTCACACGTTATTGTAAAATCTGACGGAAGGGAACTTCCTGATAAGACATACGAAGAGGCAGCAGCACTTGCAGCCTACTACTCTAAAGGCCGTGACCTTGAAAAAGTTGAAGTCGACTATGTATTAAAAAAGGAAGTCAAGAAACCTGCTGGTGCCAAGCCGGGGTTTGTTGTTTATTATACGAACTACTCACTTATAGCTATTGCAGATATATCAGGAATTAAGCTGGTTTCTGAATAATAGACAAAAAGCACGTTATATAAGCTTCTTATTGTTTTGTTGCTTTGGCGCATTACCCACATCAGTATAAAAGACAGTAAACCATTGTTTTTAAAAAATTTACTAATTTCTAAAACAATGGTTTACTGCCTTATATTTTGGGTTTTTTAATTCTGATAACTCTTTGTCGTACCATTTTAAAACTAATGCTTTTATAATCTCATAATATCATAATCATAATCACCCATATTACTTAAACGCCTTTTTGACTAGGTATACTATTTATCTTCCTTAACCTTAAATGTCCCTGCTACAAGTAAAGCCACCAGAACCACAGCACCAATAACATCCGCAAGCACGCAGGCTGCATACATAAATGAAAGTGTACCTTTTACATTATAAGCAATAATAATAAATATGAGTCCAGCAATAAAAGCTGCTGCCATAACTATGCCAGTTATCCTTATATCCAGCTTATCATTGACTGTAAGTGCAATAAGCACAAATACAAGCACAAGTGTAACTACATATCGTATAAGGTACCATGCAAATGCTTCCTCTGTCATATCACATATCGTATTATCTGTTGTAAGATAACCAAACAGTGCCGGCGGATTTAGCCAGTATATCACTGACACAACCGCAACAACAACTGAGAAAACTGCCACCTCAAGTACTATCTTGCTTTTCACATTAATCTTATTAACCGGTCTTAAAAGTATGGCTGCACAAGTCACTATTGTAAATATTATAAGCCACGACCAGTTAAAAAACAGCCTGCTTCCGATATAATAATCGTTAACATATGCTGCAACTGTTCCAAGTGTTTCATCTGCCGATATCGTCACAAGTCTTGATATTACAAGATTTCTTACTATCTCAAGCACAAGAAAGCCGCCAAGCGCCGGAAATACATACACAACCGCATTATTTACAGCACTCTTGTCGTTATACACTTTAATACGGTTTATTGTACTGCTCTTTACCATCGCAAGACCAAGCAGCGAAAGAATTATAATAAGCACGTATACCACAGGCACCTTGCTCATAAGCTGAACCTTTTCAACCTGCCCTATCTCCGACTTATCCATATAGAAGCTGTTTACCCATCTTATAACACCTTCAATACCTTCGCCAATTCTTGCAAACAAAAGATACACTCCTGTTACAAGTGAACATATATTAGCAGCCAGTGAAACCCTGCCCGCCATACTCACCTTCTTGTATACAGCCACAACCGCAACTGCAAGCAGAAGTATTGTAACTGGGAATATTATCTTGTATATACTGCCAAGTCCTGCATAATAATAGTAATTATATATCGAAGTATCAAGCGATGCCCCTGCATACACATTACTATTCATTCTGTTAAGTATATTCTGAAATACATGTTCTCCTGAAAATACAAGCAGCAATATAAGATTAAGACTCATAATACCAATAAGACTCATAAGCCTTATAAAGGTAATTTCACTCTTTTTCATAATTATTATGCCTGTACCTTTATAAATGACTTCTTACCCTTCTTGACAACTACACCGTCACCAGCGAAGAATTCCTTATCAAACTTTGCAGCGATATCAGATACCTTTTCACCTGCAACAGAAGCACCACCCTGTGTAACAACTCTTCTTGCTTCTGACTTAGTAGCTGCAAGACCTGCTGCATGGATTAATGACACGATATCAATACTTCCGTCTGTAAATGCGTCATCTTCAAGCTTAACTGTTGCCATATTTGCAGCATCGCCTGATGTAAATATAGCCTTAGCTGTTTCCTCTGCCTTCTTTGCTTCTTCCTCACCGTGAACCATCTTAGTAAGTTCAAATGCAAGTATTTCCTTAGCCTTATTAAGCTGTGCGCCTTCCCACTTATCCATTTCATCAATCTGCTCAAGTGGTAAAAATGTAAGCATACGGATACACTTTAATACATCGGCATCAGCTACATTTCTCCAATACTGGTAGAACTCATATGGAGAAGTCTTCTCTGGGTCAAGCCATACAGCACCACTTACTGTCTTACCCATCTTCTTGCCTTCTGAGTTAAGAAGAAGTGTGATAGTCATAGCTGAAGCGTCCTTGCCGAGCTTTCTTCTGATAAGTTCTGTACCACCAAGCATATTACTCCACTGGTCATCTCCACCGAACTGAAGATTGCAGCCATATTTCTGATATAACATATAGAAATCGTAGCTCTGCATAATCATGTAGTTGAATTCAAGGAATGTAAGTCCTCTTTCCATTCTCTGCTTATAGCACTCAGCTCTTAACATATTATTAACTGAGAAGCATGCACCAACTTCTCTTAAAAGGTCAACATAGTTAAGCTTTAAAAGCCAGTCTGCGTTATTTACAAATAATGCCTTATCATCTGAAAAGTCGATAAACTTGCTCATCTGCTTTTTGAAACACTCGCAGTTATGCTCAATCTGCTCTGGTGTAAGCATTTTTCTCATATCTGTCTTACCTGATGGGTCACCAATCATACCTGTTCCGCCACCAACTAATGCGATAGGCTTATTTCCTGCCATCTGAAGTCTTTTCATAAAGCAGAGTGCCATAAAGTGACCTACATGAAGGCTGTCTGCTGTTGGGTCAAAACCAATATAAAATGTAGCCTTTCCATTGTTAATCAAATCCTTAATTAATTCTTCATCTGTTACCTGTGCAATCAGTCCTCTTGCAACTAACTCGTCATAAACTGTCATTTTTGTTCTCCTGTTCCTATTACATTATATTTTGTCAGAGTTATTAACGATATTTTCTCCGACACTTCCACTAATCATCAACCCCTGTTAATAATAAAAAAGAGCATACCTTTCATCCTTATTAAAGGACGAAAGCATACGCTCCGTGTTACCACCTTTATTCATAAACAGCTCACGCTGCTCACCTTAACGGGTCTGATGATCCTTGATACTGTAACGTGTATCACTACGTCGCCCCTACTAAGCCTTATATGCCATTCAGTTTGCTGCTACGGAATGTATTCAGAATAACCATCCACTGCTCCTCTCATCCACCGGCTGCTTTCTGTTGCTTACTGCTATACCTACTTGTTTCCATCATCGCATTATATATAATTATGTTATTGATAATCCCTTAATGCCAACATAAAAATATTATAACCAGCACCCGATTATCATATGCTTATTAAAGCTTATACCATATACTTGGTAATTTTGCAAGTGTTAATTTATATATTACACACATATCAGCCTGATATATAGCGATATATACCAATTTATACTATAATTTTTATTATAAATCTAACTTCTGGCAGTTATGAATTATCTTAATAAATTTCTCTAACTATATGCAATTCTAACTACTGGCATACCCTTATTTTACAAATCATAAATGAATAAATTTAAAATATTGTATAATTATATATGTGCTAGAAAGATATATTTTTAATAATGCATCTCAGACACAAACATAAACAAATACTTATAATGTATTTATCAAGTTAAAATCACTTATTATATTTACGTTTACATACATTTATATATATAACATATGCAATTGCAAGACCTATTACACTCCCTGCTGCATCTATAAGCACATCTCTTACACAGCCATATCTTCCCGGTACGAACACCTGATGAAACTCATCTGTAGCCGCAAATGCCGTTGCAATAACTGCCGATATTATAGGAAGTTTTATACCTTTTATTCCATCAACTATAAGCGCAATCATAACAAGTATTGCAAGAACAGCATACTCTGTCATATGTGCAGCCTTTCTTATAGGAAACTGCACAGCCTCTATCATACTTTCCCTGTTATTCTCATTATAATCAACAATTCCAGCCTTATCACACACTGTAAGTATAATATCTGCTGCCTTATAACTAAGCCCTGACGACTCCTCTCCATCCTGCTTTGAAAAGCCGAATATAACCATCGCCATAACAATAGCCGGAAGCCATATTAATATCTTTTTTACATTCATACTCTGTAGTTCCTTTTACATCTTATCAAGTTTATACTTCTAATTTCTTCAATACTATAAACTAAGCTTCAAATAAATGCAACTAATTATCAAAACAGCCCACAAAACCAGTTTCAAAGGTTTTGTGGGCTTATATAACTATCTGAAATATCTTCTACCAGCTACTAGATAGTAACAACTCTCATAGTATTAGTAAGACCTCTCTTAGCAGATGGGTCTGATGATGTAGCGATACCAGCAGATACGATAACTGTATCTCCTTCTTCTACGAAACCAGCCTGCTCAGATACTACTAATGCATGCTCGATAATCTTATCTGTAGATGTTTCTGTTGCAGTCTTTAAAGGTCTTACACCCCAGTATATCTGCATCTTTCTAAGAACATTATCATATGGTGAGCATCCGATAATCTCAGCATTTGGCTTAAGCTTAGATGTAAGTCTTGCTGTGAAACCTGATATAGTTGGGCATACAATAGCCTTAGCGTTAAGGTTATCAGCAGTCTGAACTGTTGCGTTGCATACAGCACTTGAGATACTTCTCTTGCTGTGAACCTTAGATATATCAGAAGCTCTGTCCTTGATATCCTTCTCTGTTCTTTCAGCAATCTTAGCCATCATCTTTAATGCTTCTAACGGATACTTACCGTTTGCTGTTTCACCTGAAAGCATAACAACGTCTGTTCCGTCATAAATCGCATTGGCAACATCTGTTACTTCAGCTCTTGTAGGACGCGGGTTGCGGATCATGGAATCTAACATCTGTGTTGCTGTAATAACCGGCTTATAAGCTGCATTACACTTTCTGATGATTTCCTTCTGAATGTGTGGAACCTGTTCAGCCGGAATTTCAACACCCATATCACCACGTGCAACCATGATACCGTCAGCTACACGGATGATTTCATCGATGTTTGCAATACCTTCCGCATTTTCAATCTTAGCAATAACCGGAATATCTGCATCGTGAGCCCATAAGATTTCCTTGATTTCCTGAATACATGCTGCATTTCTTACAAAAGAAGCTGCGATAAAATCAAAGCCTTTTTCAATACCGAAAATGATATCGTCCTTATCTTTTTCTGTGATACCCGGAAGCTTAATGCTTACATTCGGTACGTTGACCCCCTTCTTAGAACCTAATTCACCGCCGTTTACAACGCTGCATTCGATATCTGTTCCATCAACAACCTTTGTAACCTTTAATTCAATCAGACCATCATCAACAAGAATCGTGTTGCCTGCTTCAATATCCTGTGGCAGACCTGCATATGTGATGTGTCCGATTGTTTCATCACCTATTACTTCTCTTGTTGTCAGTGTGAACTTCTGACCTTCCTTTAATGTAACCTTTTTATCATCCTTTAAAGCACCTGTTCTGATTTCAGGTCCCTTTGTATCAAGTAAAGTCGCAATCGGGATATTAAGTTCCTGACGAACACTTTCTACTAATGCAAAACGTCCGGACTGTTCATCATGATCACCATGAGAAAAGTTGAATCTTGCAATATCCATACCATTGAGTGCTAACTGCTTAATCAGTTCTCTGTCATTGGTATTCGGTCCCATTGTACAAATAATTTTTGTCTTTTTCATTATAATAACCTCCAAATATGCTTTCTCATATTTTCTATCTTCATTAATACTTCAACGCACAATTACGAATTATGCCATAAAGTGTCAATAATATCAATACTGGAATATTGTAACATAAAACAATCCGAAAAACAAAATGTATTTTTTGTTTTATCTTAATTATTTTATGCATTTTTCACATTGAACTTTAAATTCTTAATCATTTTCAAAGCTTTTGATTTACTTATTTATGTTTATCACATTATCCGGCTTCGGTTTTGACACATGGATATGCGTGTATAAATGCTCCTGACAGTATTCAAGGCTTGGCTGACACTTTGAACAGTAGCGGAAAATCAGATTCTCATCGTCTTTTTCAGTTCTGCCACATACCGCACATTTATGCTTTGTCGCACCCATAGGTTTTGGCTGATACGGTCTGTTTGCATTCTCCCATGTTGTCTTTTCACTGTTGGCATTATAAAAACGCTCGTTAAAATTGCGGTTTGGATTCTGCTGTGCCTTTTTTGCCGTCTTCATTGCCTTATTAAAATTACGCTGTGTCTGGTTCTTCGTCTTTGACTTTCTGGTAATCAGCATAAACACAATGAAGTTTAACATTGAAACCAGTGCAGCGGTTGCCAGTACATAACACGCATATACACTCGTTGCCAGCAGTCCGACGGATGCAAGTCCGTACCAGATATTATATGGAAGAAACGTTACCGCATATCCGCCGATAATTGTAATGGCAAAAAGCGCACCGTCAAACCATGCGAGCCATTTAATCTTAATCGGCAATACGAAAAACAACAGCACTTCCATGTCGGGCTGTTCATAGGCAAATGCCATAAACAGGGCAAGATTGATGTAATACGTATTCATATGGTAATTGTAGCCAAAAATCAGATAAATCAAAATAGCTGCAATGACGTGAAGAATTACCCCTGAAAAGAAATACACATTGAACTTAAATGCACCCCAGCTTCGTTCCAGCACTGTGCCAATCATGTAATAGAAATACAGTACAAATACAATGAACAGAATGCTTGTAGACGGTGGCTGTAAAATAAAGGTGAAAATTCTCCAGATCTGTCCATGGAGAATTGCCTGTGCATCCAATGCAAAGTACACTTCATAGACTGCCGGATAAAAAATCTGAATTACGAATCCCACAGCATAGACGATAATGATGTACTTCATCAGATTCTGAATGGCATATCTGCCATATTTGCGTTCTAACTTATCGAACCATTTCATAACGTTAAACTAGTCCTTTCCTTTTTGCTTTCGGCTTATTTGTCAATGAATCCGGGACAAATCATCATTAAATTTATATTAAAAAATCACGATTTGTTGAAATTTGCTTTCATTCATATTATAATAGGTAAGATTGCATATTTTTCGACATTTTTTTACAGAAATATGGATTATGCGTTAAATTTATAAAGGAGGAAGGCTTTTGCCTTAGTTTTTATGAATACATATAAATTAGGTATTGATATCGGTTCTACAACCGTAAAAATTGCAATTCTCGATGAGAATAACCAGATTCTGTTTTCTGATTATGAACGTCATTTTGCTAATATTCAGGAAACATTACAGCAGCTTCTGGAAAAGGCCGTAGACAAACTGGGAACATTTCATGTTCACCCTGTCATTACGGGTTCCGGCGGTCTGACACTTGCTACCCATTTGAATGTGCCGTTTACACAGGAGGTTGTTGCGGTATCGACAGCCTTACAGGACTATGCGCCACAGTGTGATGTTGCAATCGAACTTGGCGGTGAGGATGCCAAAATCATTTACTTTACCAACGGTGTTGACCAGCGGATGAACGGTATCTGTGCCGGCGGTACCGGTTCTTTTATTGACCAGATGGCAACACTTTTACAGACAGACGCTTCCGGTTTAAATGAATATGCCAAGAATTATAAGTCCATTTATCCGATTGCCGCCCGCTGCGGTGTATTTGCAAAGTCGGATATCCAGCCGCTTATCAATGAAGGGGCAACAAAGGAAGACTTATCTGCTTCTATTTTTCAGGCGGTTGTCAACCAGACAATCAGCGGTCTTGCCTGCGGTAAACCGATTCGCGGAAACGTTGCTTTCTTAGGCGGTCCGCTGCATTTCCTGTCTGAATTAAAGGCTGCATTTATCAGAACATTAAGCCTTGCACCGGATGAAATTATCGCACCGGAACATTCACACCTTTTTGCAGCAGTTGGTTCTGCCATGAATTATAAGGAAGAGGTCTGCGTTCCCGTTGAAGATATTATCAAACGGTTACAGGGAAAGATTAAGCTTGAATTTGAAGTAGAACGTATGGAACCGCTTTTTAAGAATCAGGAAGAATATGACACGTTCCAGAATCGTCATGCCGCTCACAAGGTTGAAACACGCTCTTTAGCCGAATACCGTGGAAACTGTTATCTGGGTATTGATGCCGGTTCAACCACTACAAAGGTTGCCCTTGTCGGCGAAGACGGAAAGCTTCTTTACTCTTTCTATAGCAGTAACAACGGCTCTCCGCTTGCAACAACAATCCGTGCCATCCGTGAAATTTATGACCGGCTTCCGCAGGGTGCAAAGATTGTCCACTCCTGCTCAACAGGATACGGCGAAGCATTAATTAAATCTGCATTGATGCTCGATGAAGGCGAAGTAGAAACAGTTTCCCACTTCTATGCCGCCGCATTTTTTGACCCGGAGGTTGACTGTATTATTGATATCGGCGGTCAGGATATGAAATGTATCAAGATTAAGAATCAGACTGTAGATTCAGTACAGCTTAACGAAGCATGTTCATCAGGATGTGGTTCAT
>OGLN01001127.1_pt1 | contig 20185 bp, 15 predicted proteins | sample 1572641 | NCBI WGS metagenome assembly OGLN01 (sample SAMEA2581903, study PRJEB24529) | metagenome | biome: Human gut stool | place: China | collected 2011
AAGCCGCTCCACTTGATAAAGGAGACCAGCATATCAATGCGGTCGGCGGAAACGATCTCCTTTTTCAGCTCCGTGTACATCTGCGGCTCATGGATAGCGCCGGTAAACAGGGAACTTTGCGCAATGGAGGTCTCCGGGCGGTCAAGGTCCTTTGCACTTTTTCCTGTAGCAAGGCGCGGGTCATTCTGCTGCAAAAGCGCAAGAAGCTGCTCTGCCCGCTGGTCAACACCGAGCGCGGCAAAGTCAGCTTCCTGTGTGGTGTTCTGGATGGTGGTCACGATCTGATTTGCCAGCTGGATCTGAGCCTCGATGCCGCCGCCGTTGTCCTGCACGTTCTCAAGACCCTTCTGTACCACGTCGGTCAGATACTGCGCCAGTACCTTGGCAGCCTCCGCCGTATCGATGGGCGCAGTGGACTTGCGGGCTTCCGGGATCTCTGCAAGCTCGCGGTTCAGTGCGTTGTTGATGACCTGTTCGTACAGTCCGGGGTAGAGCATAGATGCACTTCCTTACCGTTTTCTTTTATTATAGCGCCCGGTAGAAGAATATTCAATGATCGATGATAAACCGCATCTGATTGAAAAAGAAGCTCTTGATCTCAGAAAATATACTGTAGCTGCATTGCTTTTATAAAAAATAATAGAGGTCGTGATAATTTGTATGATGCTACAATAAAAAGAGACTGATGCAATGCAACAGTCTCTCGATAGCAATGAGGCTTATATAACGGGTATCTTTTTATAAAAATCCGTAGTAGTGCCTCCCATCCCAAGAGTGGTTTTGATGCCAACTCCACCATGGGATGCAAAAGAAAGCAACGCGTTCCAAAGTTCCAGAAGCGGCGGCGCAAGGCGTGCCTCGATGGTCACATTGCCTTGAAAGGCTGGAATGCGCGTTTCTTTCAGCAGATAACGTGTGGTATGGAGATTATAATCCACAATATGAAGCCCCTGCTGTAAAGCCTGCAGTGCATCAGGATCGATAAGGGCATATTCTGGAAAGGCAGCGTTCCAATGCGCAATCAGACTTTGCAAAAGCAGAGTTTCCTGAGGAAAAATAGTATAGCGGCCGGACTGCTTGAAGGCGCAAGGCGATAGAAAAGCAATTTTGGCACGGGTTTCGCTGTGGGAACGCCCAGAACGGATCAGTTCTTCAGCGGAGACTGCCGGAAAGATGCGAACCTCTGAAACTGGGAGTGTTAATTCATGCAGAGGGATTTCCTTTGCAGATTCCAAAACGGGGAAAACTACCTGTCGAGCAGCGTCATTCAGCAGATTGACCGTCCAGATCAAAGACTGCTTTTCCGGTGAAAAGCATAGAAAATGCGCAATGGGATGTTCCCCTTGCAGATGCATCTGCTCTCCAAATTCAGAAGAAATCTGTGACATCAGCCAGCCATACAGACGATAGGACCACGACTGGGGAATCCGCACATCATTGGGCGGAGATAAAACCAGTTGAATCTGCTGGATCATAAGATACTCACCCCGCAATATCCATAGGGATAAAGCCGACCACGAAAGCGAGCATATTTCATGGTGTGCGGGGAAATGCCATTTTCGGCATCACGTTCATGCTTGTGGTTGCGGAACATTTGTTTCATTTGTTCTGCCGTCCAGCGCAGCCCCTCTTCTTCACCCAGATAGGGGTACGCCAGCGACTTGGCAAAAAAGCCGGAGCCGCCGCCAAGGATCAGGTGTGGCTGCTGCGGCAGGTTGACTGCACCGCTCGGCGGAGTGAAGTGACTGCTATACGTCTGTTCGTAATAAGTATTAAACTGCTGAATGGCCTCCAGAAGGGACTCTTTGGTAATGCGCCCCTTCAGCACCGACTGATCCAGCGTCAGCTTGAAGCGTACCTTAGTACCAGACGCTGCGCATTCCCGACACATGGGGATGCCGCGATTACTGCCCTTCGCAAAGGAGCCGTTCACAAGTGCATCAAATTTTCCGACAAGGACCATCTGCGCATCCGGGATGGGAAGGCTGTCGGAAACCTGAATGCCACGGAAAATGCTGTTAACGGCGTCCGAAGCGGTGCTTCCATCTTTCAGAGTGCGCAGATGCAGCTGGTTGACATATTTCTCTTCCGGAAAGGTGGCCCGGCGGTTTGGTGCAAGGCTGTGTCCGGTACTGCGGTCAGCCAATACCGCACTCAGCAGCCATGCGGTACGCAGCGCACCCTTGATGCTGCTGCCGGGAATGTAGGCATGGCCCTGCGCATCACGCTGGAAAGCATGGATCTCTTTCAACGAGTGCTCAGCATCCAGAGCATCTCCCACCTCGATCTGATAGCGCGTCAGCGTTTTTAGCTCCGCATCGGAAATGCCGCAGTCTTTGCTCAGAAATGCCCAGAGATTGGACTGCTCGCTAAGCATAAACTGTCCGTACTTGTCCACCAGATCGTGCTCGACCAGAAAGCTGAAAAACTTTTGCTCGTCCAGAAAGGAGACTTTGCCATTGCGGGTGTTGTACATGTACTCTTTTTTGGTATAGCTGCTACCATTGCCAACAAACAGAGGTGCCCATACATTCAGAGTAAGGTCAAAGATCTGCAGATGATCCTGCTGAATCATAATGTCACCCCCATAAAGATCGGTTTGGAATAGCGGTATACCGGATGCACATCTGACAAACCAACATCATACAAAGCACCCTGATAACGATTTTGCAGGACAGAACCTGCCGAAAGGGCATACTGCGTTTTTTTCTTCAATGGAGTTTCCACACGATCGGAGGCCATAAATCCGCTGCGGCGTACGAGCTGGAAAGAAGCGTCTTTCAGCGCGCGGTCCAGTTCATCTGTCTGCGGCAGGCTGGTGCTCAGCAGCAGATAAGGAGCGTGCTCGGCAGAAAGAGCGTGATACATCCACTCCGTCTGCTCGTCAAAAGGTTCGTTCAGATAAATCTTGTCTACGACATGGAACTTTCCGTAACCAGAGCTGACTTTACCGCCGATGCCGGTAGCGCCCAGCCAATCCAGCAAATACTCCAGATATTCATCCTGACCATCTTCGGTAAATCCGCAGATGAAATACAGTCCGCAGTCCGGCGCAAAACGGAACAGTCCAACCTGATACGGCATGGTATCCCCCTGTATGGGAACGGCTGCCTTGGTCTGCTCATAGTGGGTGCCAAAGCTTTCCGGTTGCTCGTCAGGGGTAAAATGACCTTCATGCAGGCTTCTGGCGTAGCGGTCAAATTCCAACACAGGGACCCATGCTAGCTTTTTTACCTTTTTACGCAGGGTGGTTTCCACTTCCTCAGTGGATTCCGATGCGGCAATGGGCTTTGGCAGATAAAACGTTTCGCCATACCAGGGCATTGTATCGCTGAGCAGGAATTTTCCCTGCCGGACCTGCGCACAAAGCTGTTCTAGGGCTTCTTCTCCATGCTGGACGAGGGTCTCATGGCAGAGGGCAGAAAACAGGGTATCTGCCCGCAGGGTTTCTTCGGAGGTATAAAGTGACAATGCAGAGTCGGATCCTCCGAAATGAACAGCTGTGTCAAACTGCAGCTTAAACAGAAAATAGTTCATAACTATCCACCTCATCAAAGAGGGATTTCAGGTGGCTGAGATCCACCTGCGCGCCATAGCCTTCCAGCGCAAAGTTTTTCAGGCTGACACGGCCGCTGCCGCGGGAACCATGGCCGCCCAGATAATCCATCTGCAGCAGCTTCATGCCTTTGGCCAGAAGAGAAAGATCCTCCTCGACCTGTGCCGGGTCGGTCACATCGTAAACGATGCTGACACCGAACTTTGCACCGGCGATCACACGCTCAATTTGGCGAGGATTGGCCACAGAGTTGGCACGGGAAATTGCATTCTCGGTCTTGACCTCGGTCACACCCACATTGGAAAGCTCTTTTGCATTGGACAAAAAGGCATCCGCAAACTGCAGGCGGGAACGGCGTACCGGCTCCGAGGAACCGAACAGGCGCAGAATGCGCTCGTCGTCCTTGTCGAAAGCAGGCATGTGTTCGATATCCTGACAGGTGCTGCGGGCCAGCAGGGTACGCAGTTTGCCTTTCAGACTGCTGCCGGGTACGATGGGATAACCGGTATAGGGGTCACGCACCACCGGGCTGTCCACAGCACCAATGGCAGAAAAGGCAGAGGAACCGCCGATGTGCATACCGGTGCGCACTTCCAGATCGCACCGGATCAGGATTTTTCCATACATATAATTACCCCTCCTTGCCGCCAAAGTAGCGGTGGAAAGCGACCAGCGCTTCCATATAGTGTGCAAAGCGGATCAGATCCGCACGGTCGGTGGAAATGCCCTTGAGGTATTCCAGCAGGTTCGTCCGCGCCACAAAGCTTTTTACAGTATCATCACGTCCACACTCATAAGCCACGCGCACCCGCATCAAGTTGAGCTTGACCACACTTTCGGGTCGCAGTTTCTCCTCGGTGCGGATGTTTTCCTCGTTATAGATATCTGTCACAAGGCTCAGCAGGTTGCGGATCTTGCTAGTGGTCACTTTTTTGGGCTGGCTCATCAGGCTGCGCATAATACGCTCGGCTTCGTCTACATAATCTTCCGGCACCTTTTTCGGCGTGATCTCCGGCGGCAGCTCATTCTGCTGTCCATAGCTGCTACGGCTGTTATAGCTGCCGGAACCGCTGCGGTTTCCGTTGTAGCTGTTGCTATATCCGCTCCGGTTGCTGTTATAGCCACCGCCGCCATAGCTGCGGTCATTATCATTCCATCCTGCCATCTGTGTCGCCACCCTTTCTGTTCTGATAGACATAAATATAAATTGCGGTGATGAGCTGGTGACGCTGTACGGCATCTAAGGCCCAATCCATCATGCTGTGAGAGAATTGCTCGTAAAGTTTATAATCTGGCGCATTCTTTTTGGGGGAAAGCCGCGCCAGCAGGTAAGCATACCGTGCAAGGTTGATGCGGTCGTTTTCGGCTTCCCGCAGCAATGCCAGCAGGTTGTAGAGCATGGCGTTTCCATGCTCGGCGTTATCCTTGCCGAAGAAGCTTTGCAGGCAGCCGACCTTTTCGGTCAAGACCTTTGTGCGGAATACATCCCACGCATAGATATGTCCCTGCTCCGGCTGCACCAGCAGATTGCCCTTTGCATCCCGGACCGCTTTGCGCTCCGGCGTGAACAGTGCCAATGCATTTTTGCCGGGCAGATGCTTGGCGGCTTCCTCCAGCGCGGCGGTTTCCTCGGCGGAAAGCCGGATGGGGTAATGGTCATCAAAGATGCCGATGCCTGCGCTGAGGGTCAGTGCGCCGCAGGAAAATGCAGTGAAATTGCTCTGGATGCGCTGCGCTGCTTCCAGCACATCGTTCCATGCGCCCACAAGGAACACATCATCGCCGCCGGCGTAGACGATGCTCACTTGCAGCCCTTCGAGAATGCCGTTGATGTAGCACTTGAAAAACAGCGACATCTGCCGGGAGAACGCCGAGGTGCGGGACAGGGTAACATAGTGCATCCGTTTGACCGGGTCTTTCTCGGTTTCCTGCTCGAAACCGGAGATGAAGGCGTGCCCGAGGTTGTCCACATCCATACGGCAGACCGCAATGCGGCGCACGCCCTCGGACTGCTCTGCCAGCTCATCCATGCTATTTTTGTCTTTGGGGGTGTAATCGCCCACATACAGGTTGGTGCTGTAAGTAAGGCCGGTGGACGGTACATTTTTGGTATATACACGCGCGACCGGCTCGCCGGAAGCCAGCCGTTTGCGGGCAGAGAGCTGATCCGTCAGGGACAGATATTCGCTGCCGCCGTCCAGTGCAGGCAGCGTGCAGTCATCGGCAGCCGAGGGCTGACGGCTTACTACCAGGACGCGCTTGTTCTGGATCTTGATAGAAAGATCTACAAACAGTTTACACCAAGGGCAGAGATCATCCTTCAGGTTGGCACTGGTGCCGCACACCTTGCATTCCCGGCCATCCGGGTAAGCGGCGGTGCTGTTCAGCAGCCGCAGATCTTCGGCGGTGTAGCGGTGGAATTTGTGCTGCTCCAGCAGACGGTTCACCCGGCGGAACAGCTCTTTGTAGGGGCTTTTTTCAGCCGGGGTATTGGTCAGGTCGTTGCCGGAGCAGGGCGTCCATGCGTTGGCCAGAAACAGCTGGGTGCCGAACTGCTGCTGCAGCCAGCGGTTGAACTGCCGGTTCCACCGGGTCAGGGTATCGGCCACGGCGGCAGTGTTGGGCAGCAGCACATAGCAGTGCCCGCCGCCGCTGTAGATCAGGTTGGCGCGGGACACGCCGCACCCGGCCAGAAGCTCGTCCAGATAGTGCTCCATGAGCAGCTCCAGAAAGAACGACCGGCTGCGCAGGGAGCGCAGGGCGTTTTCGGTATGGACGGTATAAAGGAACTTCTGAATGCGGGAAAAATCGGCGGTGTAAAGCAGAAAAACGTCCTTCTGGCAAAAATCCTTCTCCTGCTCAAAAAGCGCCTTGCGCAGGTCGGTGATGTTGTTTGCCTGCACATATTCACTGATGCACGCCGCAATGGCTGCGGTGGTCTTGGCGTGGTCAAACAGGGAAACATCCGGGCTTTCGCCGGTAAAGGTGCTGGACGGAAAACAGCTGAACTGCGTTTCCAGCAGACCCAGCAGCGAGTTGATCCACTCCGGCTGCGGCTGCAGATCTGGCAGGCACTCGCTCAGCTTGCGCACGGCATCTGCATAAACGGAAGCGGAAAGCGGCTGCTGCGGCCGTGGCAGCTTCAGACTGCCGTCCTGCGACTGCGCAGGCATCATCCAGCCGGGGTGGGAACCGTTCAGGTGGGTGAACACCGAGTCCAGCGGAAGATCCCGCCGGAAGGAACTGCTTTCGCCTTCGACCTCCCGGCGGTCTGCGGCGGCAGAAAGATCATCTGCCAGATAGACGATATAGGCCGGGGAATCGGCTGGCAGTGTTTTTGCAGCACCGCGCAGCGCGGCGGCGTGGTGGTAGCGCACACAGTCCAGCGCCGGTGCCCAGCCTGCACCGGGCAAAACGCCGTGCAAAAACTGGTAGCCCTGTTCACTGTGGCTGCCGCGCTGCCCACCGGCACGGTACACCGCTTTGCCGGTGTCGTGCAGCAGCCCGCCATAGGTGGACTGCAGGGTGAGAACGTTCAAAATACCATCTCCTTTACGGATTGTGGAACAATTGCACAATAAACGGAAAACGCATTTGTAAATTTTGTAAGAGATGCTTGGAATTGGCTTTATTATAACACATTTTGTCGCCATGCAAAAGCCGCAGCAGAGAAAATATCACAGCAGCTGCAATCGTTCCGTTCATAGAGGGACAGCCCACGGAAAACAAGAAGTTAAGGTTTGCAAAAGAAAAACTCCGCATCTTTTTTGATGCGGAGTTTTTTGTCCCCTTACGGGGATGGTACTACCTTCAAGGTCAATGACGTGTTTACCACGTTGTTTTCGCCCCCTTACGGGGATAGTACGGCTTGTCTGATGTGCTTTATGGCAGGCTGCTGTTTTTCGCCCCCTTACGGGGATGGTACACCGTTGTTCGATAATACGCGCAAGGCAACGACGTTTTCGCCCCCTTACGGGGATAAGTTGAAATATATTATGGCAAGACCCAAGGGTAGTAAGAATATGTTTCCGTCCCCTTGTGGGGATAAGTTGAAATGGGCTTTCTTTATATTTGATGAGCAGCGCGTTGTGCTTTCGTCCCCTCAGGGGGATAAGTTGAAATGATGAAGTCCGTCTGTCCTATGTCCAAATCAAATTTTCGTCCCCTTGCGGGGATAAGTTGAAATGTAGCGGCGGCGACGTTTGGGCTGCACAGGCCACGTTTCCGTCCCCTCTCGGGGATAAATTAAAATAGGCGTGGTGCGTCAAGATACTGCGCCGCTATCTGTTTCCATCCCCTTACGGGGATAAATTGCAATTCATAAAGGCTAATGTTAAGATCAACACGTTGTTGTAACCGTCCCCTCGCGGGGCAGCCCCATTATACCATGGCGGTGGAACAATTGAAATCCCTTTTCAGGGCGAGCCATAGCGGCGGAAGCCGGCAAAGGCGAAGATGCTGCGCTTCAGGGTGCTGCCGTCCGGGTAGGTGGTCTCCTGGCTCTTGCGGCGGGAGCAGGCGGCCAGTGTGGGGATACCGGCAGCTTCCAGATGCTGGACCACCCGGTACACAAAGGTGCACTCGCCCTGACAGAGTACGGCGTCCGGGCTAAGGTGCAGGATGTGGTCTGCATATACCGCGGCAAGGGAGTCCAGCACGGCCTCGTTGGTGGCGGGGTCGATGGCAGGGAAGGCAAGGTCTATCACCTTGCCGTAGCGCTGTGCCGCAGCCGTTTGCTCGGCACTCCACAGGGCAGAAGGATGATTGGTAAAGTTGATGAGCATAGGGCATTCCTCCTTGACATTGCAAAGAGAAAAAGCCCATGGAATGCGGATAGTTAAGCAAGAAACTTGAAATTACTTTTCTTGCTTTGGTTTGCCCCCTTACGGGGACTGTACATGTAAAGAATGGGCGTTGATTTTGAAGCGGTTGTTTTCGTCCCCTTACGGGGATAGTACTGAGTTGGTACAACATGAAAGCGTGCGAAGTGTAGTTTTCACCCCCTTATGGGGATTGTACCGAAGCGTGGCACGACAGCTACAAGGCTATTTTGTTATCGCCCCCTTACGGGGATTGTACCATGGAACAAATTATCACCTTAAAGGTAGACCTGTTTTTGCCCCCTTACGGGGATGGTATGGGTAGACCGTAAGATAGCCTTACTGCGGTACGTCTTTCGCCCCCTTACGGGGATGGTGTCTCATCGAGAAATGCGACACGCTGGAAGAGCTCATTTTCGCCCCCTTACGGGGATAGTATCATCTACCTGCTGACGAACCCACACACCAACATGTTTTCGCCCCCTTGCGGGGATTGTACTGCAAAGGATGTAAAAGACGCCAACGCGGATATGTTTTCGCCCCCTTACGGGGATTGTACCATAAATATATCACAAAACACCGCAAAACTGAAGAGCCGGATGGCTAGAAAATATTCACTTTGTTACAATGATGTGCTTTTGCGCTGAAAAGAACGGCCATAAATTCATTCAGCCTGCCTTGTGCGCGGGGCGGTTTCATGGTATGATGCAGATAATGGATCTTATAAAAAGGAGTGTTGCCCTGTGCTAAAGACTTATATCACCACTGTGCCTTTGCAGGGAAAACTGGACCCTATGCTGTACCAGCGGGAGCGGGCAGAGGCCCCCACGGCCACCTGCTTTCCCATCGTGCAGGTGATACGGGATACCCTTGAACCCGGGGACACGGTGCGGCTGCTGGCCATCCGACAGGAAAACGCCGATACTGCCCGCAACTATCAGCGCCTGCTGGAAGAGCTGGCGCAGCTGGGCATTGCAGAGGATCAGGTGCACCAGCTCCACCTGCCCGAGGATCAGCGCCCGGAAACGCTGATCGGCCTGTGCAGGGATCTGGTGGATGCCCTGCCGCAGGTCACCCGGGTGTATGCCTGTATCACCTACGGCTCCAAGAGCATCCCGGTGGTCACGCTGACGGCACTTACCTGCGCCGAAGCTACCCATACGGAGCTGGAAGTAGGCGGTGTGTATTATGGCGAGGTCAAGCGGGAAAACGGGCAGGTGCTCAGCGCACAGCTTTACGATATGGCGGCACTGTATCAGCTTGCCGGGCTGGTAGGCACCATGCGTGACAGCAAGACCGCCGAACAAGTGTTCCATCAGCTGATCTGGATGAACGAGCACCGGGAGGACTGAGCAGCGATGAATGACGTGAAAACATGGGCGGACATTGATGCTTCGCCGCTGTTGCAGCTGCCGCCGGAACAGCGCAAAAAACTGCACGATGCCAATGATGAACGGTTCCGTACGTTCTGGGCGGAATGCTTTCTAACCGCACAGGCTCCCGGAAGGGGAGAGGATGCATGGAGCAGCGCGGATTTCTGTGATGCGTTTCTGGATGCGTTTGATCTTTGGAAACCGAAACCAGGGCAGACCTTCAGTATGTATCTGCGCACCGCTGTCCGTCATGCACAGGCACACGACCAGCAGCAGGAAGAAATGGCTGTGACGGGCTTCGGACGCGAAACGAACCGCAAGATCAAAAAAGCGCTGGAGTACATGGAAAAGAACGGGATTACAGAGAGTGTGCTCTGTCGTGACCCGGAAAAAGAACAGGTGATCGCCGATATTGTCGGGGTGGGTGTAAAGACCCTGCGGGAAGCACTGCGCAATAAGCAGTCGGTACTCAGTCTGGACGACACTGGCGGAGAGGATTCGGCGCTGGGTGACCGGGTGGCCTCCCAAGAAAAAAGCGTGGAAGAGCAGGTGGAGCAGAGCAGTGAAATGCTGGCATGGCTGCACCGCGGCATAGGGCTGATGAACCTGCAGCAGAAGGAAAAATACGGCAAGACAGCTGGCCCGTTGTGGAGCAGCGTGCTGATGGGTTTTCTGCGCAACAATGACGCGCTGGACCCGGCAGAGGATGCGCCCGCGCGGCTGGCAAACTGCGATGATCTGCGTCCGCTGGAACAGGACAACTGTCTGTGGGATATCCTGCTGCTGCACCGGTATGTGGAGTTTACGGTTCAGCCGCCCTATGCACCCAAGGCGCTGGAATGCGCTGCCGTCCATGCGCTGCTGGAGCCGGGGCGCAACCCGGCACAGGATAAGACCGTGGCAGAGTTTCTCGGCGTGAGCAAAGCGGCTGTATCGCAGCGGCGCAAAACATGGCAGCAGAGACTGATGCAGATGCAGGCGGAACAGGAGGAGGTATAAGATGGAACGCAGTGTATTGCTTTTATATATGAGCCCCTTTGGCAAAAATCCGAACATTCATACCCAGACCAATGAAGCGGCGGTTTTGGAGCTGAAAAAGCACAAGGAAGGGCCGGACTGCATTCTGGCGCTGTGCAGTGAACTGGTGCGCACCAGCCCTACCGTGCATCTGCCGGACGGGAAAACCTGCACCACCGTGGAATATTTCCGGGATGTATTCCTGCCTTCGGCGGGCATTCCGGCAGAGCGGCTTGTAGTGATCCCGGTGCCGGACAGCATGGACGACAAGGCGCAGTTCCGGGCGATCTCTCTGCTGCTGGGAAAAATTGAAGCGGAAGATACCCTTTCTATCGACCTTTCCGGCGGCATGCGGGACACGGCGATGCTTCTGGTAACAGCAGCTCGCTGTATGCGCGACCTGCGCAGTGTGGAGACCCGCAGGGTGATCTACTCCGAACTGCTTTCGGATGGTACTTCCCGCATCCATGACAGCAGTCAGCTGTACAGCCTGTTCGACCTCATCACGGCAATGGACGAGTTCTTTTCCGCAGGTACTGCACAGAAGCTGAAAGGCTACCTGTGGAGCGAGGGCGAGAGCGACCCTGCTCTGCACACCCTGCTGGCCCGGATCAACCAGTTCTCAGATGATCTGGCGCTGTGCCGGGTGCAGGCGCTGAATGAAGACCTGAGCCAGATCGCGCAGGCATTGCAGGCACCGCCCAAAGAGAGCAAAAATCTGACCAGCCTGTTCTTCCACCTGCTGAATGACCGCTTCCGCACAGAATTTGAAGGTCTGCTGGCTTCCCCCAAAAACAATCTTCCTGCGCTGGTAAGCTGGTGTGCAGAACACAGGATGTATCAGCAGGCACTGACATTGCTGTGCGAGCAGATGCCGGCCTATGTCTGCCGTCATCTTTTTGTGCAGCCCACGGAAACCGGCTGGGCATATCTGGCGGCACAGAATCAGAATAAGGGCAAGGCGTGGGTATATCCGCTGTTCCACTTCCATTTCTGCCGCCTGACTTTGATGCAAAAGGAGTATCCCTATACAACGGATCTGCGCCTGACCCACAGCAAGGACGATGCAGATGGCAATATGTTGTTTGGCGTGGCAAATTCGAAAGAAATGCACGCCTATATGGATACGATCCTCGCTTCCGGTCAGCTGGTGATCGACCCGGATGTCCGGTGGCAGATCGAGGATGCGGCACTGTTCTACCAGCGCGTGATGCAGTACCGCAACCAGATCAACCATGCCAGTGATACGGCTTTTGGTCTGCAAAGCGACCGTATTCTTCCGTTGGACACAGCCAATATTGAGCAGACCTTGCAGGATGTGGCCGATTATCTGCAGGAGATCCGCCCCATGAAGCCGGATGTTCCGGAAGGCGTCAAGGCGCTGCCTGTCACAAAGACGATTCCGGCAGGCGCAGTTCCCAACCTGTAAAATAGAATATAAGAAAAAGCAAAGCACCTCCGCTGCTGGCAAACGCCAGTGGCAGAGGTGCTTTTTTGTCCCCTTACGGGGATAAATTGCAATAAATCGAGAGTTACGCAGACGAGTGCGACATCATGCTTTCGTCCCCTTACGGGGATAAGCCGCAATTGTACATAGAAGGCGTTGGTGTGCGGATTGTGCAGTTTTCGCCCCCTTACGGGGATGGCGATACGAAAGCAACGAAAGCGGGGGTTTATATGACGTTTTCGTCCCCTCGCGGGGATAAATTGCAATGAGATGCTCAACGTTGTAGCAATCATGGGCAGGCTGTTTCCGTCCCCTTGCGGGGATAAATTGCAATGAGTGCAGCAGTAAGACCAGCTACAAGCGGTTTAGGTTTCCGTCCCCTTGCGGGGAGAACCCTCTCAGTCACGGCTTACGCCGTGCCAGATTCCCCCTTTTGTCACCTGCGGTGACATCTTCCCCCGGCCGGGGGAAGTCGGCCCTCTCAGGGGAAGCTTAATGCCGGGTGACGGCAGCTGTAAAAGCTCTCCCTTCGGGAGAGCTGGCGCGCAGCGCCTGAGAGGGTTTTGCGGGGATGAATTGCAAGATGGATGAACAGGAGAAGCGTCTGTATGCCTTACGTTTCCGCCCCCTTGCGGGGATAAATTGCAATGGTTTCACGGTAGCACACATCAAGACGGACTCCATGTTTTCGTCCCCTTACGGGGATAAATTACAATTTTAGCCCCAGTCGTTACTACTTTAGCATTTGCCCATTTTCGTCCCCTTGCGGGGATAAATTGCAACAAAACCCGCCTGATGATGACCTCTGGCAAGGGCCTTTTTCGTCCCCTCGCGGGGAACTCATTGGATATCAAGAAGCATGGGTAGACTACCGATGGTTTCCGTCCCCTTACGGAGTATAACTTTACTATACCACACATTGAGTCAAAAGAAAAGAAACGTCCACAGGAGAAGCGCGAATGGAGTAGAAAAGATAAGCCATAAAGATCACCTCGATTCGGCAGAAGGAGCGTCAAAGCCCTGAATGGGCAGGCCGAGGAAGTATTCCTCGATGCGGTCCCAGAGCTGCTCGCTGGAAAAGCCGCTGGTGAACAGCCAGCTCATCAGCCGCACAGCATCGGTGTGGCGCTGGGCAATGCGCTCCAGCAGGTGGTTGCGGTAAAAGCCGCGGTCAGCCAGTTCCAGGGTCTGGGTCTGGTTGATATAGAGGTACAGGCGGCTGTTGGAGCCGCCCAGCAGGGCAAAGTGGAGTAGGTCCAGCTCCTCCAGCACGCCCAGAGCCGGGGTCAGACGCTCGCTGCTCTGTGCGGAATCGTTCACCGGCAGATAGCGGCAGGTCTCGCCGCTGTGCAGAACAGCAAAACTCTGCTCCAGCCAGTGGAAAAACTCGCTGATGAACGGGTCCACGACGCTGTACTCTGCGCCTTCCTGCGTGGTGCCGCGGCGCAGCACACGGGTGCGCTGCAGGCGGGGCGAATGCTGCTGCCAGGACTGCACGGCCGCCAGCACCACGCGCACCGCACTGATGGCACGGGTGCTGCTCAGACCCGTGGCCTGCGCCAGCCGGGCAGCGGCATCCCGATCGTAGAGATACTGGCCGCTGCGGGCAGCCTCGAAGAAGATCTCCTTCAGGGCGCGCAGCAGAACGGAAAAACGGGCATCCGCATTGGCGTGCCACTCCAGCGTCAGCTGCATGGCGGGGGTCAGGCGCAGCTGGGCATTCAGCGGCAGCTTGTTGCTGTGGGTGTACAGCAGGTACTTGAACTGCGGAAAGGAAAAATCGTTCTGCCAGCGGCTGCTCCACAGGCGGGCAAGGTCTACGTCGTAGACCCCGGCGGCCTCATCCTGCAGGGTGGCAGCACCGGTACAGATGCGGTTGACTGCGGCGGCATCGGCGCTGCTGAGCAGGAAATACCCGTGGGTGAACAGAGGGGAGGGCCGCATGATGAAGGGCGCATAGCCGCGTGCTTCGCTGTCCTTCTGGATCAGCAGCATGGCGGTCTTGACCTTGGCCAGCGGGTCCTGCTGGTGCTCGCCGTTAGGGCTGGCAAAGATGTAGGCGAAGCTCTCGGCATCCACCAGAAGCTCGTTGCGGTGCTTGGTGGCAGTGGCCGGCTGGCTGGCGCGGTGCTGGCGGTACAGCTGCAGCACCTTGCGCATCACCTGCACCAGCTGCCAGGGCTGAATGCTGGAAAGGCCGTGCAGGCGGTTGATGTGCTTGAAGTCGTTGGCCATGTGCTCGTACACGGCACGGCCCTGAATCTCCGGGTCACGGGCGGCGCGGCCGATCTCCTGTGTGTAATCACACAGGTTGCCGGTGGGGGCAAAGTGCAGCACAAGGGCAATGTCCGGGATGTCGATGCCCATGCCAAAAGCCTTGGTGGCCAGCATGATCCGGCGCTTGCCGCTGCGGAAATCCTCCAGATCCTCCGCTTTGGCTTCGCCGGAAAGCTGCGCGTGGTAGCGGGTTACAGCATTGCCAAGCCGCTGTGCAAGGCAATGGGTGTAGAAGCGCTCCAGCAGACTGACGGTGGGAAAGTAGATCAGGGTCTTCTGCCCCTGCTCCAGTGCGGTGGTGATCTGCCCGGTCAGAGCCTGGAACTTGTCCAGCTCGTACTCTCGGCGGCCGGTCACGCGGGGCACCTCCCGGATGCACAGCTCGATGTTGCGGCGGCGCACGCAGCCAAGATAAACGATGGGGTCCGGCGACATGTGCAGGCTGCGCAGGGTCTCGCGGTACATGTCCTCCTCGCCGCCATAGGTAGCCGTGGCCGTAAAGGTGGCAGTGACAAAGGCATGTTGGTGCGGACCGTTCAGCTGCTGTTTCCGCAGCTTGTTCACGTAGTCACCCAGAAACCAGTAGTCCGGACGGAACTGCTTGCCCCAGGTGGTCACAATATGGGCCTCGTCCACGATCAGCAGGCCGATGGCACGGTCGCCGATCAGGTCGGAGATATCGCTGCGGCTCAGCAGAGACTCCGGCGAAAGATACAGGATGTCGCAGCGGCCTTCCTGCACCTCCTGCGCAACGGTCTTCTTGACCATGGGCGGGATGTCGGAGTTGATGGTGCGGGCTTTGGCGTAGCGGTGCTTCTCCATGCCCTGTACCTGATCGTTCATCAGGCCGATCAGCGGCGAGATCACCAGCGTGACCATCCCGTACTTCTCGGCAAGGTCGATCGCCGGGATCTGGAACATCACGCTCTTGCCCGCACCGGTAGATGCGGTAACGAACAGGTCGCGGTAAGTCTGCCCCGCACGGCAAAGCTCTGCCTGCTGGATGAGGTCGTCGATGATGTCCTCTTGGGTGATGGTGCGCAGCTTCTTCTCGCCGCGATGCAGAGCGTCCAGGTCGTAGACATCCAGCGGGAGAAAGTCCGGGTAACCCCAGTGCTGCTGCAGAAGGGTGCGCGCCTCCGGGCAGACTGGGCGCTCCGGCTGCATCGTCTGTGCATGCGCTCTGGAAAGCTGACTGGGAAAAGCGCCAGCCAACGCCGCAAGGCTGTCGGCAAGACCAGCCTCATCGCCGATAAAGCTGTCGGCCGAAACGCAGAGCGTTTTGCCGCGGCGCAGCTGCTGCACAAGGCAGAAATAATCGGCTTCTCCGGTAAGCGCAAAGGCGGAGCTGCTGGCGGCGGTTTCGGGAACCGTATGCGGTGCTGCACCAAACGATATGCGCTCGACCTGCGGGTACTGACGCAGAAGAGCGTCCAAAGGAATGCAGCAGGCGATGCCTTCCTCCGTATGCAGCAGGTTGGAGTAGACCCGCAGGCAGGGCTCAATGCCGGGCAGCGGAGCATCCTGCGGCGTTTCCGGGTCAAAGTGGCTCAGAAGACCGGACTGCATCTCCGGCGTAAGCGTCACAGACACAGGGAGCAGCGTGCGGTAGCAGGTGTTCTGCACCAGAATGATGTGCGGGAACTCCTGCGCAAGGGTATCGGCATGCAGGGCAAACTCCTCTGCGGTGATCACACAGGGGTTCTGCTGCAGCAGACTGCTCAGGTAGCGGGACAGGCGCTGCTGCAGCAAAGCATCCAGAGAAGGACGCGGAAGACCGGCGTCCTCCGAAGAAAAACCCCACAAGACAAACAGAGTATCCTCAGCAGCATGGGCGGAAAGATAAGAACAAAGCAATGTATTCATGGCAAAATCCTCCATCAGGTCAAAAAATCAGGCAGCAAAAAGGGTGGATGAGGAGCGGCGCTTCAGCATCTCCCGCAGGTGGCGCTCGGCACGCACCTGAATCTGGCGGATACGTTCCCGCGTGACGCCCAGCTGCGCACCGATCTCGTCCAGTGTACGGCAGCGGTCATCCGGGATACCGTAGCGCAGCCGGAGAACAGTGGACTCGCGTTCGGGAAGCTGAGAAAGAAGCAACCGGACTTCCTGAACGGTCTCGTTCTCGCTCACAGTGTCCACAGGATCGGGGCTGACGTCATCCGCCAGAAGCTCCGCAAGCTCGGTGTCGTGGCTCTCGCCGACCATAAGGTTCAGGCTGGTAACGTTGAGGTAAACGAGCATGTCGCTCAGGTAGCGGCGCGCCTGCTCCACCGTGCAGGGGTGACCGCTGCCGGTTTCAGCCTCGGCAATGGCACGCCAGAGATCCGGACCATCCAGCTGCATGCAGGTGGTGCAGACGACACGCAACCGGCAGAGCGTGTCAAAATAGTGTACCGGGATGCGTACCGTAAGGCCGGTATTGATGGCTTCGCGCAGGATGGACTGGCGAATCCAGTAGGCGGCGTAGGTCAGGAAGCTGTAGCCCTGCAGCGCATCGAACCGCTGGACCGCAGTAAACAGTCCCAGAATGCCGTTCTGGAAGTTGTCCTCCTCGGTCAGGCAGCTATGGGCGAGCAGTTGCGGAACTCTGCGGGCCATCAGGTGGACAAAACCGGCGGTCTTGCGCACGAGGATATCCTTGGCGCTCTCATCACCCTGCTGTGCCAATACGCAGAGCTGCTCGTTGGTCATAGACCAAAGCTGCTTGGAGGTAAAGTCGCTACGGCAGAAAGAAGTGGCCTTTCTGCTGCTGGGTATAGCGGCGCTGGTATCCACTAGGATGCCGAGCCCCGCCAGCTCGGCCAGCAGATGCTCCTGTTCCTGCTGAGAACAGGAACCAAACAGCGCATCAAAGCCTTGCGCAGACAGGTGATTGCCGTTCGTCAGCATCGGGCGTACACGATTCAAAACTGCATTATAATCCATGGTAAAACCCCGCTTTCACTTCCAACTGTAAGTGTCTTCGCTTAGTAGAAGCCCATGGATGCAGTGGAGTTAAGTCTTTTGAGAAAAAATTTATGGTTATTTTTTGGAAACGTCAGTCAAAAAAAAATCAATGAGTTCTCTTATAAAGGTATAGAATTAAGCAGCAAGGACAGAAAACCTTGCAAAAGAAACAAACTATACAGAGCTTTTTGCGTATGATATAATAAAATTATAAATCTTAATTGGGAATATCGTTTTAGGAGGCCACCATGGAGCCAATGAAAGCAACCAGTGTCAACAGCCGTGCAGAGGAGCTGTTTGTACAGCTTTTCTGTGAGGCTTTTGGGCCTGAGAAAACCGAAAATTTGCAGGTCCAGTACCCCTGCGTGGATATCTATGGTCGGCACCGCTATATCGACTTTGCGCTGGAATCTCCCGAATCCAAAATTGCAATCGAGATTGACGGCGAGACCTACCACAACCCCAGCAAGGTGTCCGAAAACAAATACGCCGATGACCTCCTGAAGCAGAACAGCTTGATCTATGACAACTGGAAAGTATACCGTTGGATCTACAGCCAGTTGGAAAAGCAACCGGAAAAGGTCAAAGACGAGCTGATTACTTTCTTGGGCAGCAGTCCCATGTTCAAGGCATTTGAAGCAGACCTGCCGGTTCAGATGGGACAGACCATCGAGCTTCGGGACTACCAGCAGGAAGCCACCGAGAACCTGCAGAAGATGCGAGAGGACGGCAAAACCATTGCGCTGCTGTACCATGCAACCGGCGTGGGCAAAACTATCACGGCTGCAACGGACGCCAAGGCAGTGGGTGGGCGCACGCTGTTTCTAGTCAACGCCCTGAAGCTGGCATCTCAGGCAAAAGAGACCTTTGCTAAGGTCTGGCCGGAAGCGACCTTGGGAGAGTACACCGGAAGCCAGAAGGATATGACCCAAACGGTCATTTTTGCAACGGTACAGAGCATTTCCAAAGATCTGGAAAAGTTCTCGCCTACGGATTTTGACTACCTGATCGTGGACGAATGTCACCATGCAGCAGCCAACACCTACCAGAAGATTTTCACCTACTTCCACCCGAAGTTTATTTTGGGTTTGACCGCTACCCCGGAACGCAGCGATGGCGAAGATATGCTGGAGCTGTTCCAGAACGTTGCCCACAAAATGGATCTCAAAACGGCTGTAGAGCGTGGCGTTCTGGTGCCGATTCGCTGCATCCGGGTCAAGACCAACATCGACCTGACCGATGTGCGGATCAACGGCATCAAATACAATTCGCAGGATCTGGAAAGCAAGCTATTCATCCCGGAACGCAATCAGTTGATCGTTGACACCTATTTAAAGTATGTCAACGGCAAAAAGACAGTAATTTTCTGTGCCAGCGTAGACCATGCAGCCGAAATTGCAAAGTTGCTGCGTGACAGCGGCGTGAAGGCAGAAGCGGTTTCCGGGCGGGATCGTGTTGAGGTTCGGGAAAAAATCCTGAAGGACTATGAAACCGGCTCGACCAATGTTCTTTGCGCCTGCGACCTTCTGAACGAAGGCTGGGACAGCCCGCATACCACGGTGCTGTTCATGGCGCGCCCGACCATGTCCAAAACGATTTATTTACAGCAGCTTGGTCGTGGTACACGCCGCTGCCCGGGCAAAGAGGATCTGCTGGTGGTTGACTTTGTGGACAACGCTAATATGTTCAATATGCCCTACAGTCTGCACCGGGTACTGGACATTGCAAAATACCAGCCCATGGCGTATGTACTGGCGCCGGAGAACAAGCGCAAGCTGGATCAGGATATGCTGTTCCAGGGCGAAAAGCCGGAGGCATGGCTGGATGTGCCAATCGATGTGTCCGACTATGAGATCATTGACCTTTTCAACTGGCAGAACAGCGTCAAGGATATGATCTCGCAGATTGAGTTCGTTCGGATGGTGGATGTGCAGTCCGAGACAGTGGAGCGTTACATCAAGGACGGAAAAGTCAAACCTGACCTTTCGATTCCCTTTGGTGATAAGCGGATGTTCCACTATTTCCGGGAGGAAAGCATCCGCAACATTGCGAAACAGTATGGCTGGGATCTCATTACGCCGCAGAATATGGCGGACAAGTTCATGAAGTTTATTGAAACGATGGACATGAGCTATTCCTACAAGCCGGTGCTGCTCAAAGCAATCTATGAGTACATGGACAGCAGCGGCAGAGTTGCCCTGCCGGATGTGGTGGACTACTTTATTGACTTCTATGAGGACCGCAAGGCACATGGGATGATCGCAGAGAAATCCACCAGCATTTACCAGAAGGGCGGTTATACCCGGAAGGATGTGGAGAAGAACATCCTCTCCAACCCCTTCAAGCGCTTTGAGGATATGCGATTCCTGATGCGCTGCAAGGACGTAGAGACTGTTGAGGTAAATCCGATCATCTTCCGCAAGCTCACACGGGAAGATTGGCTGCATATTGTGAATGTCTGCAATAAGAGCCTTGAAAAATATTATTTGCGGCTCAAAAAATGATATGAACTTCGATAATTGACTGCGGGTGACGTGCATGATGAAAATAGTGAGAAATATGATCCGGTGTAAAAAGTGCAGGGATGTTATTGAAAGCTGCGCTGTACATGATTTCAAATTTTGTTCTTGCGGATCGTGTGCAGTCGATGGAGGACATGAGCATCTCCGTAGATGCGGAAATCCAGAAGACTGGGAAGAATTATCTGAAACGCAAAGTGTAGATGATTGAAAATTAAGCTGAACAC
>OGLN01001143.1_pt1 | contig 19976 bp, 23 predicted proteins | sample 1572641 | NCBI WGS metagenome assembly OGLN01 (sample SAMEA2581903, study PRJEB24529) | metagenome | biome: Human gut stool | place: China | collected 2011
GTTTATTTTTGTGGTGAACAGCTCGCAGGGATGCAGGGTCGGGAATCTGATACCGCATCGAAAAAGCAACGTTAGTTGGCATCGAATTGCTTCATCCAAACTTGGGCGGAGAACTTGCTCCAATTCTCTGTCGGCAGCTGCTCGATAGCGTCCAGCACAGTATGCCCAACGACAAGGTTACCGAAAGCGATCTACTGATTGCGCTCAATAAGCTGTACCGAAAAGGACACTTAGCGGAGTTCCAAATACAGGCTTCCCCAGAAGATGGCAGTCTGATGTTCATGGTACGTGGAAGTGACTATGCAGAACGCTCTCGCGGCTACAAGCAGTCCTGGCGTAGGAGGTACACGGCTTATGGACTCAAGTACACCATTGCGTTTCTCACTCCCGAGCAAGCCGAACTCGTTCAACGACTTCACAGTGCCAATTTGGCTCGTTGCAAAGCGGCCATAGCTCAAGACGCCAACGCAAAGCTTGTTGCAGCTGTACAGCCCGTGGAAGACGAGGCAACGCAGGCCTTGAAAAAGGTCTTAAGTGCCATTGGGGGTTGAGATGAAAAGACTAGCGATCATGAATGAAAAGGGCGGAGTTGGGAAGTCGATGGTGGCCTGCCAGTTCGCTTTTTACGCCGCCTTGAAACTCGGACTGCGTGTCCTGGTTCTCGATTTTGATCAACAGGGGAATACGTCAAACACATTGGCAAATTCGGGTAAATGCTGCGTGGCTTCAGTCTCTGCCGGCAAACTTCTCGTTAACGCGGACATGCCAAGCGAAAAAGAACTTGAGTCGACGTTCGTTTTGATGCCGGCTGACAACCTTCTTGTGCAGCTGGAGCGCACGGGAGTTACCAACCATCAGGCGTTTATTCTTAACCTGAATAAGGTGCTAGAAGCGCTCGACGACCAATTTGACCTATGCGTTATTGACACCAACCCGTCTCCGGATGTTCGTGCGACAGCTGCGATGGCAAACGCCACGCATGTTATTGCGCCGTTGGAATTGAAGCAGGAATCGCTCGATGGAGTCTTTGAGTTACTCAACAAAGTGCGCGGTGTGCAAGATAGCTTGAATCCGGAGCTAAAACTCTTGGGGTTGTTGCCGAATCTTGTGGAAAAGAAGCCCTACCAGATCGCCGGGCTCAATGCCCTTCTTACGGGTGCCGGCAAATTTCTTTTTAAGTTGTCCAGTGGTAAGCCTGCTGCTATCCCAAATGCAGCCGCCATTGCCGAAGCACAGGGCGATGGCCGTCCGCTTTGGGAAGGTTCGCGGACGAAGGTGGAACGAGTTTCCTCAGTTTGTCGTGAGGTATGGGAAGCAATGGCCGATCAGATGGAACTCGGAGTCCAGAGTACTTCTCAGGATCAGGAGAAAGCGTAATGGCTCTGGATGTTTCGAGACTGAAGGCGATGACCGAAGGCTATTCGTCTCTTGGTCACAGAACGGATAACAGTATTCTTGAAGTTTCCCTGGAGAAGATCGAGCGCGATGAGTCGCAACCGCGTAAAAAATTTGACGAAGAGACACTCCAAGCATTGGCTGAATCCATCCGAGAATACGGCCTAATTCAGCCGATTGTGGTGCGAAAAAAGCCGAACACACTGGATCAGTACATCATTGTTGCCGGGGAGAGACGATATCGAGCATCCCAATTAGCTGGTGCTTCCACGATCAAGGCGGTACTTCTTTCCGTGGAGCCTGAGCGTTCGGAACTCGGGTACATCCAGGTGATTGAAAACATTAAACGTGATGCGCTGACTACGGCAGAACTTGCAGAGTTTATTTCGGGTCGACTTGCTGCGCGTGAGAAAGCGGTTGCGATCGGTAAGAAGCTAGGCATTTCAAAGCCTCAAATGTCGCGGTACGCAGCCTGGGACAATATGCCGGAGTGCATCCGGGAACTTGTCCGCCAAGAAAAAATCTCCTCGATCAAAATTGCTTACGAGCTTTTCCGTAAGTGGAAAGAGCTACCTGAATTGGTAGAGGAAACGCTTCGCAATACGACTGATGAATTCGAGTGGACGATGTCGGCGGTCAATGCTATAGGGGTAAAGGTAGATCAAGAGCCGTCATGCGTGATGGCGGAAGAGCCCCGAGACCAGGAAGCAGAATCCTCACCGGAAGAAAACAACGACCCTGACGATCAATGGGGAACAACTGTAGAAGACGAATCGGAATATGCCGAGGAGGGCAAGGTTTTTTTCGAGGAAGAGGATAGTTCCTCAAGTGTCCCACTCAACGGAGTTGAAGAGCAAATAGAACGCCGTGACGATGGCAGTCGAAGTCCTTGTGTCGTTGTCGAGATTGAAGGTCGCGAGGCCGTATTGATGCTCAAAGCTGTTGCCAATGGTTTTGTGAGTGTGAAGTTTGTCGATGAATATGCACCCATTGAGGTTGAAGTGGATCGCGTGAGATTGCTGAGGGTTGACGATGGCCAAGGATAGTGACAGCGTTGTGCTTTCCGTGCGTCTTCGGGGCGCGGCTTTGGCAAAACTCAATGAAAGGGCTCGGTCTGCGGGGAAGACTCGCTCTCGGTTTGCTCGGGAGCTCATTACGAGGTCTTTAGCTCAGCGTATCAAGCCTGTTTATCGGGCTATTGACGAGGAAGAGATCCGAAAGCCACACATGCTTAAGGTGCTTTTGAAAGAAAGCGAAAATGCGGCACTGGCAAGAATCGCTCAGGCACAAGGTATCAGCCGGCAGCAATTTGTGATCGGTCTAATTCGGATCGCGGCTGCGGCTGAACCACAATTTACCAACGACGAAACAAAGACGCTTTATGCGGCAACGTGGGAGTTGCGCAAGATCGGTGTGAACGTTAATCAAATCGCCAAGCGGTTGAATGAAGAAGCCAAAAGCGGACGGTTACAGGGATCGGAAGCAGCTCAATTCCTCAAACTCTCAACGGCGTTGACGCAACGCATGGAAGAGGTCGCAGGAATGGTTGGGGAGCTTATTAAAGCAAGCCGAGCACGATGCAAACTGGTTGAGCTTTGCTTGGAGGATTAGTTATGAATGTACAAGCATTGCTTGAGCAGGCAGAGTCATTTCGACAAGCGCATCCCGAGCTTGCCAAGCATGGATTTGTGCTTATTTATGAAGACGAGGTTACGGGTTGGAAGCAGAGACTGCTACATCCCGAGACAGAGCTTCCGGGAGCTTATGTGGTTGGGGTGGATTCGACTATTTTTCTGGCGTGTGGAGGTGACCGGATGCGTGGAGCGCTGTCGTACCGGCAGATCTATCCGAACAATTGAGTTGCAATGAAAACCCCCTCGCTTGGAGGGGGCTATCCGTCCTTATGACCAGCTAGTCTTAGGAGTTAGTTGCTTTGCAACGCAGTCGCTCAAGAAAGAGTTGATCAATGTCTGATACGGAATATTGAGCTTCGCCGACAGTTGTTTGAAGTAGTCGACATTGGCCTTGTCTAAGCGAATTGTGATGGCCGTCTTGGTCTTGTCGGCATATGGGTTTTTCACAGCTTTGGAGAAGTCGTATTCATCACGCATGATAGTTACTCCGTTCCTTGTATGTTTTGCTTTCATTTTTCGTGGCTTTTCGCGCCGAAATAATTCGGATTTGTTCGCCTTGTTCTCGGTAGCAATGGCAAACCACCAACAAATGGGCTTCATTACTTAGTCCGAGGATCACGAAGCGATCCTCGTCCATGGAGTGGTCAGGATCGAAGATAAGTAGCGCCTGCTCATCGTTAAAAACGCTTTGCGCTTCTTCAAAACTGACACCGTGTTTCTCCATGTTGATTTGAGCTTTTACATCATCCCACACAAAAGAAATCATCTCAATGTCTCCTTCTTTGTGCATACATTGTACATACAATGTGAATAAAAATCAAGAGGAAAATGAGTGTTAAAGCCATTCAGATTGGGTATACTTTCCTTGCTTCTAAATCGAAGCGCGGGATTGGCGTCCCGTTTCATGGCGCGTGGTCGCCGAACTCTGTTTCGGCTTTTTTGTTGACTACGCCAAAGGGGGTGGCAAATCACCACCCCCTAGCAAGACTCCTATATGGGTAAGGCTTGCAGGGCATCGAAAGATGCGCCGTTTCCATGAGCGGTACGCCAACCTGCAATGCCTGCCCACCTGATTGGCGTCAGGTGGTGCAGGGTTCTAACCGCATCATGGAGTCACAACAATGACTGCACTCGCTATTTTCTCGTTCGAGAACGTTCAAGTCCGCACGCTCGGAACATCTGAATCCCCTCTGTTTGTTGCCATCGACATTGCAAAAGCTCTCGGCTTCAAAGACCAGACAAACGCCATCAAGCTTCACGTTGATCCTGAAGACCTTGCCAAGCAAGAGATTGAAACCAAGGGTGGCCGACAGACGGTTAACTGCGTCAACGAATCCGGGCTCTACGCTCTGATCTTCGGATCCAAGCTCGAAAGCGCTAAACGTTTCAAGCGCTGGATTACCAGCGAGGTGTTGCCGGCACTTCGTAAAACAGGGAGCTACAACCTCAACCAGCAGCCGGTTGTAATCGATCCGGCTGTGATGGTGCAGAAGGCTCTTGCAGGCGAAATTGATGCAAAAGAAGCCTCCGCGACACTGGCAGGCGCAGCGGTTTTACTGCAAATCACGGACACGCTCAAAAAGACTTCTTCGGATACGAAAATCGAAACATTGCTGCAGGCTTCAAAAGCGTTTGAGCAGGTGTTAAGCGGGAAAAGTGCGGGGACTGCGCTATTAAACAGAGGCACATTGTCTGCAGAGGAGCAACAAAAGAAGCTGCGGCGTGTCGAAAAGGCGCGGCATGCTGCACAAGTCCGTTGGGAACGTGTGCGCGAGGGAGGTGGCGAATGATGCGAAACGAAATCGTCAATCTTCCTATGTTCGACGAGTACGCATTTATTGAGCGCTACGGTGATGAGTTGAACGATAGCGAACTCGCAATGCTTTCGCAAAGGATTGATAACCTTGATCGTCAGATTCTCGAAATTATAATGCGCAATGCCCGCATTCCGTCGAAAGATGTGGCTGCCGAATGCGGTGTTTCCCGCGCTGCTATCCATCAACGTATTCAGCGTATGATCGACATGCATGTTATTACCGGATCGGGATACCATGTAAATCCTAAATCTTTGGGTTTCAGGACGTGTACTTATATCGGGGTGAAATTGGAGAAAGGTTCGATGTATCGCGATGTCGTTCCCGAGCTCGAAAAGATTCCCGAAGTAGTAGAATGCCATTTTACGACGGGTCCTTACACAATGCTTTGTAAATTATACGCTCGCGATAACGAGCATTTGATGGAGTTGCTTAATGACAAAATACAGAATATTCACGGGGTGGTTTCGACGGAAACTCTTATTTCGTTGGAACAAAGCATGAACCGCGAAATTCCGGTCATGAAGAAGTGATTATTTTTCGTAGAGTAAAATAGGGAGAGTCTGTCCGAAAGACAGACTCTTCTCGTTTTAAATCATCGGGTAATAACCGAATTTTTATTTTGTAGTTTTTTATCGGTTCTCCAAAGTAATAACAGAGTGATGGCGGTAGCGATTGTATCGGAAACCGGCATGGCTATCCATATACCGTTCAAGGCATATATTCGGGGAAAAATAAGTAGTAACGGAATCAAGAATATGACTTGTCGGGTCAAGCTGAGGAAAATGGACTTAGAAGCCATACCTAAGGATTGGAACAGGTTGGTGGTGACGATTTGGAATCCGACAATCGGGAATACACCCATAACGATGCGCATCCCGTGTATGGCTACATCGATAAGGTTCGTATCGGTAGTGAAGGCCCGTATAATGTAATACGGGAAAAAGGTTGAACCTATCCACCCGACCGTGCAACAAATGGTCGCTACGATGCCGGTTAAAACGAATGCTTTTTTCATTCTGGCGTAATTGCCTGCACCGTAATTGTACCCTACGATGGGTTGCATACCTTGACACAACCCGATAATGAGCATAACGACCAATGTGGCGTAACTGTTGAAAATACCGAATGCACCTATCGCCTCGTCTCCCCCATACCGATAGAGCGATGTGTTGATGATTGCATTGATAACGCTGCTGGCTACATTGACCAAAAACGGAGCTAACCCTATGGAAACGATGTTGAACAGGATTCCCCATTCGAGTTTGAAGTATCGACGATGGAATCGCAACTGGCTTTTAGGGTTGAAGAAATGTATCATGACAAATGCTGCCGAAATGGCCATAGCTATATCTGTCGCTATGGCTGCGCCTTTTATTCCCCAATCTAACCAGAAAATGAAAATCGGTGCGAGGATAAGATTGGAGAAAGCACCTAGGAGCATGGTGTACATGGCTTTCCCCGGATACCCCGAAGCTCGCATCATATTGTTGAAACTATAACAAAGATTGGTGCAGAGCATACCCGGCATGATGTAGATGAGAAACTCTCTGGCATATGGAATGGTGCGGTCGCTGCCGCCGAAACTGCGCAGTATATCGTCCATGTAAACCGAGAAGAAGGTGAGGTAACAAACGGCAAACGAGAGCGAAAGTACAAGACTGTTTGCCAAAATTTTTTCGGCTTTGACTTTGTCGTTCTGTCCCAAAACGATTGAAATGCGAGCCGATGCTCCCAGCCCTACCAACATACCGATAGCCCCTGCCAACGACATGATAGGAAAGGTCAGAGCTAAGCCCGAAATGGCATCGGCTCCTACGCCCTGACCGATAAAAATGCGGTCGATGACATTATACAGAGACATAACCATTGTACCGACAATCGCCGGAACAGAGTACTTCCAAAGCAGTTTCCCTACCGGAAGTGAAGTCAGTTCTCTGTGAATATCGTTTTGGTTTTCCATGTTTGGAGTAGTCGGCACTTAGGAAGGATCGCTCCAATCGCCGTGGGCTTTGATGAGAGCTATCAGTTTTTCGATAGCCATCTCTTCGGGTATGTTCTTTTCGATACACTCTTTACCTTTGTACAAACTCACTTTGCCGCGCCCGGCTCCTACGTATCCGTAGTCGGCATCGGCCATCTCTCCCGGCCCGTTTACAATGCATCCCATGATACCGATTTTTAGCCCGGTAAGGTGTGAGGTCGCCGCTTTGACACGGGCGATTGTAGTTTGTAAATCGAACATGGTTCTGCCGCAACTCGGACATGAAATATATTCTGTTTTACTGAATCGCTTGCGTGCGGCCTGTAAAATCGTGAACATATAGTCTGTGAGTCGCTGGGACGAGATATTTCCATTATTGCGAAGGAATATGCCATCGATAAGATTATCGAGCAGAAACGGCCCGAAATCGGCCCCTGCTTTCACTTGCAGGTCTTCGCTCTCTTTTTCTTCGTATTCGGCCATGAACACGACCGGAAGTTTGCAGTTTGCCGCGGTGAGCCGTGCCAATGCCGCCCGCAGGTCTCCTACCGGGTTGGTATGCCGAGAGGAGAGAATAAGAACTATTCCCGATTCCTGCGACAGCTCGCCGATAATTTCTTGCGACAGGTCAGCTGTATCGGCTTGTAGGAAGCGGACAGTCGCCGGAGTCGATTTCAATGCAGATAATTCGTGCATTTGAAATAACGGATAGGAGTCGTTTTCCCCGTGATAGTATGCAAAATCTACGATAGATCGAATATCGCCGCCGACTGTTCGGTCGTGTGTGTAATAGAAATCGGCGCATGTCCCTGTTTGAGGCACTCCTTCGGCGATAACTACGGGCTGTTGGTTGCCGCCGATACAATTACAACTCTCTCTCTCTCGGGCTGCCATTTGTTCCAGCGATACGTCGGGGGCTGTTATCGGTTTGTGGCCGGTTCTTGCCGTAATATAATTCACCAGCTTGCAAGCTACCGGGATTTCGACTTCGGGAGCCTCGCTTAACGACACTCTTATGGTATCGCCTATCCCGTCGGCCAGCAGTGTTCCTATACCTACCGACGATTTTATTCTTCCGTCCTCACCGTCTCCGGCCTCGGTGACTCCCAAATGAAGCGGATAATTCATACCTTCCGATTCCATCGTTTCGATAAGTAGCCGAACGGTTCGTACCATGACTACCGTATTTGATGCTTTGATGGAGATTACCACGTTGTCGAAATTTTCCGAGCGGCAGATTCTCAAAAACTCCATACACGACTCCACCATACCTTCGGGGGTATCTCCATAACGGCTCATGATACGGTCCGACAGAGAACCGTGATTCACTCCTAAACGTATTGCCGTGTGTTGTTCTTTGCAAATATTCAGAAATGGAATGAACCTCTCTTTGAGCTTTTGCAGTTCGGCGGTATATTCTTCGTCTGTGTAGGACAGTCGTTTGAAAGTGCGGGCACTATCGACGAAATTACCCGGATTTATACGCACTTTATCTACGGTGTAGGCGGCGGCATCGGCAGCTTTCGGGTTGAAGTGGATATCGGCGACCAAAGGTGTCGTATAGCCTCTGGCAATTAACTCTCTTTTGATTTCGCCTAAATTTTCCGCTTCCCTCACTCCTTGTGCCGTGAGCCTCACATAGTCGGCTCCCGCTTGAATGATGCGTATACATTGGTCCACACTGGCCGCGGTATCCAGCGTGGAGGTATTGGTCATCGATTGTATGCGTACGGGATATTCACCTCCGAGAGGTGTGTTTCCTATCTGTACGATACTGCTTTTCCTGCGGTGGTAATTATAGTAGTCCATGACAAGGGAAACTATGGAATCAATTGGTCTTGAATTTATATTTTATCGATGCGAGTTCTTGGTTGGCATCAACGATTTTTTTCGTAAGTCCGGTTTTGTATTTTTCTACTTTCGAAGCGACGGTTTCGTCGCCGAGCGCCAAAATCTGAGTGGCGAGAATAGCTGCGTTGAGGGCTGCGTTGACTCCTACCGTCGCTACGGGAATTCCGGGAGGCATTTGCACGATGGCGAGCAAGGCATCGAGTCCTTCCATACCCGATTTGATGGGAACTCCTATCACGGGCAGTGTAGTCATCGAAGCGATAACACCGGGCAGGTGTGCGGCCATACCTGCGGCGGCAATGATAACTTTTATTCCTCTGGAACGAGCATTTTTGGCGAATTCCTCAACTTCCGCAGGGGTACGATGTGCCGATAAGGCCAACATTTCGAATGGGATTTCGCACTCGTCGAGCAGCTTGGCGGCTTTTTCCATAATAGGAAGGTCGGACGTACTGCCCATAATTATACTTACGATTGGTTTCATAATAAATATAAATTGTCTGTGATTGGTTTTATATGAATAGGAAAAATAAAAATCCGCAGCACATGGCTCCTAATGCAAATCCTGCACCTACTTGGCCGATCGTGTGTCGATTCAGTAAAATACGAGAAGAGCCGATGAGTCATGCAAGTAAAATGATGGTTATTTGCAAGGGGAATATATAGGGCGTGAGCATTAATCTATAAATGCTCATTAGGAATACCAATACAACCATCGCTCCGGCCGCTACCATGTGTGCGCTTATTTTCCAATATCGGTTGATAAATAAAGAAATGATAAGCGAGACGATTGCACCCGCTATGAAAGAGAGTATCCAATTCGGTATTCCGAAACGGTATAAGTAGAGATAACATGCGATATAACAAACGAAGTTGATGATATACGGAACGGTACGCTCGGTGCGGTTGTGAAGTCTGAAATCGCTGATATGACCTGTTTTGTAGAGGATAAATATGCCTAAGGACGGAAGTATGCAAGTGGTGAGCAATACGCCTATGACGATGATTCCTAACAGTCTGTCGCCGAAGACTCTCATATAGGACGTATAAAGTGCGATGGCGATTCCGTAAGTTGGCATCAATAACGGGTGGAATATAGTCGATAGAATCGTGGCTAATAGTTTCATGTGTCGTTCGGTTTGATTCATTCAAATTTCTTTTCGCAATCGGGCTACCGGTATCGATAGTTGTTCCCTGTATTTAGCGATTGTACGCCGGGCTATCGGATAGCCTTTTTGTTGCAGCAGCTCGCACAGCTTATCGTCCGAGAGGGGTTTATGTTTGTCTTCGTGGTCTACCAGTTCTTCCAACAATCTTTTGATTTCCCGGGTAGAAACCTCTTCTCCGGCATCGTTTTGCATAGATTCGGAAAAGAAATATTTTAACGGATAAATGCCGAAATTTGTTTGCACGTATTTGCTGTTGCTGGCTCGGGAGATGGTAGAAATGTCATATCCCGCACGTTCGGCGACATCTTTCAGAATCATGGGTTTCAAGTTGCGTTCGTCGCCGGTGAGGAAAAAATCTTTTTGTAAATCTACGATGACTTTAATTGTGCTCAGCAGTGTTTCCTGTCGTTGTTTTACAGCATTGACAAACCATTGCGCCGCATCGAGTTTTTGTTTGACGAATAACAGGGCATCCCGTTTTTCCCGAGTCTGGTTTTGTTTGTTCGAGGAATAATCGTCGAACATATCCTGATAATCCCGGCTTACGTGTAGTTCGGGTATATTCCCGTTATTTAGCCCGATGGTTAACTCCCCATCTTGCGCTTCGACAAAAAAGTCGGGAATAATGTGATGTTCCGAGCTGCCCGAATAGCTGTTGTTCCATGCGCTTCCGGGCTTGGGATTAAGTAGCGTGATTTCTCGTATGGCTTGTTTCAGTTCTTCTTCGCAAACATTACATTGGCGCATGATTTTGTCGTAATGCTTTTTAGAGAATTCTTCGAACATTTTGTCGATAATCTTGTAAGCCAATAAGTTGGCAGGAGTCCCTTCGTGGCGCTCTAATTGGAGTAGCAGGCATTCCCGTAAATTCGAAGCTCCGACACCGGCCGGTTCGAACTCCTGAATCATTTGTAAAATATCTTCTACTTGGCTCACCGGAACGTCTAAACCTACTTGAAAAATAAGATCGTCCGAAATAGCTTGTATCGGTCTCTGTAAATAACCGTTGTCATCTATATTCCCAATAATGTATTGAGCAATTTGATAGGAGGTTTCGTCGAGAGAAAGCTCTCCCAACTGGCTTTCGAGGTAATCGTGAAATGAAGAGGCCGATACGAATGGAATGTCTTCTTTTTTGTCATCTTTCGAGTAGTTGTCGGCTTCGAGTCGGTAGTCCGGTATATCTTCTTCGTTGCGATAATCACCCAATGTAAGTTCCTCTGCCGATTCTCCCGGATTTCCGTCTTCATCGGCGTTGGCATCAAATTCGTTTATACTGTCCGGGATTTCTTCCCGTCCTTCTTCTAAGGCGGGATTATCGACCAGTTCTTGTTGTACGCGTTCTTCAAATTCGATTTCGGTAAGTTCGAGGAGTCGAATCAACTGTATCTGCTGGGGCGATAGTTTCTGTTGCAATTTTTGTTGCAACTGCTGTTTCAGTGCTGCCATAAGCTGTGAGTGATTTGCAAACGAAGATAGCTATTTTTGCTCTAAATAAGTAAAAAAATGAGAATTTTTAGAAGCTGTTTTTATTTTTTCAGCCTGTATTCGAGAGCTGTTTTTCAAGGGTATTTTACAAATAAAAAAAATATGAATAAGTTGGAGCTACATTCTTTCGGAATGATTGCTGCCGGTGTTTTTGAAACTATATGGTGAGACTCTCTGCTGCTTTCGGTTCAGTAAAACCTCGTGGGATAGACATGAATTTTAGCGATGAAATTTTTGTAGATAACCACATTCCGGACTTTTCGGTGAAAGGTTGATTCTTGCTTAATTAAAACCTCCTCCCCTGTGTTTGGTTGTCAAACAAAATATAGGGGAGGTGGCACGAAGTGACGGAGGGGTTGAAAACAACATCACATTAGGCTGTTTGTATCGGATATTTAATCCTCTCGCCTTACGAGCGTTCTCCCTATCTCATCTGCGATGAGCTGAGGGTGGGGAACTAAGATGTCACTGCGAATATTCTTTTCACTCCTACTCGCAAATACAAGAGAGAATTTAAAAGATAATCTTCACTAATTTCCTCCTGAGCCTTGCTTTCCATAGTATTAAGGGGGATTCAACGCTTCTTCGCTATATCTTTTGCGAAACATGAGGGGGAAGAGCTTGTTCTTATTGCGAATAAAAAAAGCCGTGTATGGGAAATACACGGCTTTTATGTGGCAAATAAGTGATTCTTATTGGTTGTTGTCGTTACGAGAATGACGGTCGCTGCGGGGAGCTCTTTCGGGGCGGGGCAACAGCGCCTTCATAGACAAGCGGTATTTACCGGTTTTTTTGTCTATTTCGATGAGTTTTACCGTTACTTCGTCTCCTTCGTGGATGCCCGATGTCTCCATCGATTCGAGGCGATCCCAGCTGATTTCCGAGATGTGGAGTAATCCGTCTTTTCCCGGAAGAATTTCTACGAAAGCGCCGAAGGGTAAAATCGATTTAACGACTCCGGTATAAGTTTCTCCCTCTTCGGGTTGAGCCGTGATGGATTTGATACGACGTATAGCATCTTTGATAGAATCGAGGTTAGCGGCAGATATTTCTATGTGTCCCTCGTTGTTGATTTCATCGATAGTAACCACAGCTCCGCTGGCTTCCTGTATGCTTTGGATAATTTTTCCGCCCGGGCCTATTACGGCTCCGATCATGTCTTTCGGGATAATCATCGTTTCGATACGAGGCGCATGCGGTTTCAAGTCGGCGCGAGGTTCGGCGATAGTGTCGGTGATAATATTAAGAATGTGCAGACGACCTTCGCGGGCTTGGTTCAAGGCTTTTTCCAAAACTTCGTAAGAAAGTCCGTCGCACTTGATATCCATTTGGGTCGCTGTGATACCGTCGCGAGTTCCGGTCACTTTGAAGTCCATATCGCCGAGGTGGTCTTCGTCACCGAGAATATCCGAGAGAATGGCATATTTCACATTGTCTTTATCGGTAATCAATCCCATAGCTATACCTGATACCGGTTTCTTGATTTTCACACCGGCATCCATAAGAGCCAATGTCCCGGCACAAACCGTTGCCATCGAGGAGGAACCGTTTGATTCGAGAATATCCGAAACTACACGTACCACGTAAGGATAATCGGCAGGAATCATACGTTTAAGCGCACGGTTCGCCAAGTTTCCGTGTCCTATTTCACGACGACCTACGCCACGTTGAGCTTTGGCTTCACCAGTGGAGAAGGGGGGGAAGTTATAGTGCAACAAGAAACGGTCGCGACCTTGATTCAATACGTCGTCGAGAATTTTCTCGTCGAGTTTGGTTCCGAGAGTTACGGTCGATAAAGATTGCGTTTCACCGCGAGTGAAGACTGCCGATCCATGAGGTCCGGGTATATAATCGACTTCGCACCAGATAGGACGAATTTGTGTGGTAGTACGTCCGTCCAAACGAATACCCTCATCGAGAATACAACGGCGAACAGCTTCTTTTTCTACATCGTGGTAGTAGCGTTTTACAAGAGCTCCTTTTTCGGCGGCATCTTCTTCGCTCATGCCGGCTAAGTATTCGTCGACAATCGCGTCGAAAGCGTTTTGGCGGGCATGCTTGTCGGCATTTCCCGAACGTGCGATAGCGTATGCTTTGTCGTAGCATTTTGCCCAAACGTCTTTTCTCAACTCTTCATCGTTGGTCTCGTGGCAATATTCTCTTTTCACGGTAGAGCCTACGGCTTCTGCCAATTCTTTTTGTACAAGGCAATGAACCTTGATAGCTTCGTGGGCGGCTTTCAATGCTTCGAGCAAATCGGCCTCCGAAACTTCGTCCATTTCGCCTTCTACCATCATAATATTTTCATAAGTGGCTCCCACCATTAAGTCCATATCGGCTTTCTCCAATTCGGCGAAAGTGGGATTTATTTTGAATTTACCATCGATACGGGCAACTCGTACTTCCGAGATAGGGCCATTGAAAGGAATGTCCGAAACGGCCAAAGCTGCCGAAGCGGCAAGACCGGCCAAAGCGTCGGGCATATCTACGCCGTCGCTCGAAAATAACATGATGTTCACGAATGTGTCGGCATGATAATTTTCGGGGAACAAAGGGCGCAATACACGATCCACTAAACGGGAAGTAAGTATTTCGTAATCCGAAGCACGGCCTTCTCTTTTGGTGAAACCTCCGGGGAAACGGCCGAAAGCAGAGAAACGTTCTTTATATTCTACTTGCAGAGGCATGAAATCCACGCCTTCACCGGCTTCTTGGGCCGAACATACGGTAGCCAGCAGCATGGTGTTGCCCATGCGAACCTCGACGGCTCCATCGGCTTGCTTGGCTAGCTTGCCGGTTTCGATGGTGATGGTCCTTCCATCACCCAAATCGATGGTCTTCTTAATAACTTGTTTAATCATAAAATCGATTTTTCTTTATTTTTTCCTTCTCAAAATCGTGCAAAGATAATGAAAGTTTGAAAGTAAAACTATGATTATGAAATAAAAATGCGAAAATAGAATACGTAGAGAGGAGTCTGAGTCGGTTTAATTTCGTTTTTTTATACTTTCTCCTGACATTTTGCTTGCGCGAGCTTCTCGATTATGTGACCGTTTACGGCGAATGCGGGAGTAACCTGTACCTCGGTATATGTCGAGTAAACTTGTTTCTACTTTCGATTTGCACTATTTTTGCCATTGATAGTGAAAATCAATGTAATTGAAATGTGTTTTGCTTCTGTCTTCATTTGCATTATCTTTGCATAGTGCGAAATAGGTTATGCCCCGGTATAATTAAGTGAATTTGCTTCTACTCTCGGCGTATACTATCTTTGCAATTGAAGAAAGGAACATAATTTATAACATATACGGAAATGAAAAAGTGGGTATTTGGGTGTGCAATGGCGTTGGTGATAACCTCGTGCGACAATAAGAAATTTTCCATTCAGGGACGCGTGGCCGATGCCGATGGACAAGTACTGTATTTAGAGTCGTTGGCTGTGAATGGTACAGAGCTTCTCGATTCTGTCGAATTGGATAAGGACGGTCGGTTTAAATTCAAGTATCATGCTCCGCAGTATCCTGAGTTTTATCAATTGAGATTGGACAAGTCCATCATACATTTGGCCATAGATTCGACCGAAACATTGAACCTCTCGGCGAATGCGGCCGATTTTGCCAATGACTATGAACTTACAGGGTCGGACGAATGTGTGAAGATGCGCATTGTCGCTCAGGAAAGCGCCAAGTTAAAAAAACGAATCGATGAACTGTCCCGAGCCATGTCTTCCAATAGCGACCGTGTCGACGATTTGCGGAAGCAGGCAATCGAAGATTTGGCCGCCTATAAAAAGAAAATGTTCGATTTGGTATTGGAAAATCCGGCCTCGGCAACTGCATATTATATTGTTTTTCAAGAAATAAACGGAGATAAAATATTTGATCCTTATGATGCCGATGACCGAAAATTGATAGCTGCCGTCGCTACGGGATTCGATTCGCTTTATCCCGATTCGCCTCGATCCAAACAATTGAAGAACATGACACTGGCTGCTATTGCCGCTGAGCGTGCTGCGCAAAAGGAAAAGTCCGAAATTGAAGCGAGCACAGCCAATTTTCTGGATATGGAATTATACGATTTGCGAGGACGGAAAAAGGTCTTGTCCAATTTTGTCGATGCTGGTAAAGTCGTTCTTCTGAGTTTTACCGCCTATCAGGCCGATTATTCTCCGGTGTATAATATGAAGTTGGCCGAGCTCTATAAAAAATACAAGTCGAAAGGGTTGGAAATATATCAAGTTTCTTTGGATGCCGACGAGCAGGCTTGGAAAGTTGCGGCCGATAATCTCCCGTGGATTTGTGTGCGAGATCCTCAAAGCGTTTATTCGCATAATGCCGCCATGTATAATGTGAAGACACTGCCTACATGCTTTGTTATCGATAGGAATGACGGTATTGTAAAACGGATAGAAAAAGTCGATGAAATAGAAAACGCGGTACAGTCTCGGCTTTAAGGTTCGATACGAGGTTCGGAAAATGAACTTTTGGACGAATATCGTTGTTTTTTTTTGGAAGATAAAAAAAAGAGAGTATCTTTGTCACATTGAAAGCACAAAAAGGAGTCCCGACAAACGGCGGGATTTCTTTTTTGTTTAGGAGCCGTTTTGAAATTTCCAAGTGATATTGGAACCTTCGAAAAATTGAAACGACATCTCGATGAGAAAATTATTTAATATAAACTATAGGAGTTAGATTATGGCTATTACGTACATGACCGAAGAAGGTTACAAAAAATTGATGGAAGAGATCGCTTATCTCGAAAATGTGAAGCGTCCCGAAATCTCACGGGCTATCGGTGAGGCACGTGATAAAGGAGATCTCTCGGAAAATGCCGAGTACGATGCCGCCAAAGAGGCGCAAGGAATGCTCGAAATGAAAATTTCTCAGTTGAAAGATTTAGTGGCGAATGCACGCTTTATCGACGAGAGTAAATTGAACACCCATACGGTTCAGATTTTGAATACAGTAAAAATTAAAAATGTGAAGAACGGGGCGGTAATGACCTACACTATCGTATCTGAGTCCGAAGCCAATTTGAGAGAAGGAAAAATCTCGGCCACGACGCCTATCGCCAAAGGACTGTTGGGCAAGAAAGTCGGAGACATCGCAGAGATTCAAGTGCCTTCTGGATTGATGTCGTTCGAGATCGTAGATATTTCTATTTAGGCATAAGCCGATGTGCGAGTTATGCACACCGGCTTTTTTATTATAGATATTCCCCCTTTCTCTCCTATAGTTCGCAGAAAGGGGGAATATTTTTTGTCACCCTGTTTCTTTTCACATTAATATAGAGTGTCTTGTCGAAAAGTCTCAGCGAGCTTAGCTTTTTTGTGTTTGATTTTCGCTATATTTATGGGATACGGTTCGGCATAGCCGAATCGGAAATATGATTTCCATTTGTCTTTGCACTCAACTTTCACTATATTTGTAGACCTAAAATCACGAAATTATGGCATCTATTTTCAGTCGTATCGTTGCCGGTGAAATACCGTGCTATAAAGTAGCCGAAGATGAAAACTACTTTGCTTTTTTAGACATCAGTCCCGTTGCCAAAGGTCATACTTTGGTTATTCCCAAACAAGAGGTCGATTATATTTTCGATTTGGACGATGAGACTTATGTGGGTCTTACCCGATTTGCCAAACGGGTGGCAAAAGCTATCGAGAAAGCGATTCCTTGTAAGCGAGTGGGAGTCGCTGTTATGGGACTCGAAGTCCCGCATACTCATATTCACCTCGTTCCTATTAACAAGGAAGCGGATATGAATTTTTTCCGGGACAAACTTTCTCTTGAATCTACCGAGATGCAAGCTATTGCCGAAGCTATCGCTCGGGAAATGGAATGATTCTTAGTGCCCTTAAAAAGCGTAGGCATTGGTTTTAATGAATCTTTCGTCGGTCATCATAAGATGAGATAGGGCGGGTGACATGCAGTGACGGAGTGTGGTAGGTTATTGTTCGTTTTGTTTGGCTGTCAGAAGTCTTTTTCTCAGAAATTTGGCCGGATACCAAGCGGTCACGAATCCCAGAATGAGGACGATGGCTGTGACTGCCAGCGTGTCGAGGAGTTCCAGCTTCACCGGATAGGCGTCGGTAATAAACACGCCTTCGGAACTGCCCAATTTCAGTATTCCGTATTCTTGTTGCAGATAGCAGAGTATGACTCCCAAGATGAGTCCCGAACCAGCCCCGATAGCCGAAATGAGCCACCCTTCGACAAGGAAGATTTTAGAAATGAGTCTGTCGTCGGCTCCGAGGTTTTGTAGTGTATCTATATCCCGTTTTTTGTCGATAATAAGCATCGACAAGGCTCCGATTACGTTGAATGTGGCAATCATCAGAATGAACGATAAAATAAGAAATGTGATCCATTTCTCTATTTGCACCCATTTGTACCAGTCGTTTTGCTGTATGTGGGTCGCCACCCGATAAGCGTCACCGAGGTGCTCTCTCAATTTTTTCGCAAATTCGTTTTCATTTGTCGTTGGAGTGAGGCGTAGCTCGATAGCGGTCGCTTCGGTAGTGTAACTGAACATCTCGCGAGCCGTCGACAAGGGTATGATGGCGAGCTGGTCGTCATAGATGGCTTGGTTGGCGCAGAATGTCGATGAGACGAAAATACGTCTCCCGTTGAACGACTGTGACGGATTGGCCAGATTGACTTTTCCCAACCGATTGGGAGCGTACAATTCTACCGGATAAGGAGAGTTGGCGACAACGCCGAGTTGTCCGGCTACGCCGATACCTAATGATACGTAGTCGATTCTGCCGTCGTTGAGTTGGAACGTTCCGCTCGTGACGATATCTTGTATGTGGGAAAGCTCTGTATAATTGTCGGGTACGCCTTTCACTAAAACAGGCCGTTGCCGGTCTTTGTATATGCAGAGGGCGTTTTCTTCGATGACGGGTGTGAATGTTTTCACCTCGCTCCATTCGGCGATTTGCTCGATAGCCTCTTCTTCAGTGTCGAGAGTTTTGCCTTGTAACGGGGTTATTTTTATCTGCGGGTCTATTTGGGAGTAGAGCGAGCCTATCAGCTCTGTAAATCCGTTGTAGACCGATAGCGTGCAGACGAGAGCCAACGTAGTGATAGCCACCCCGCATACCGAGACAATCGATATGGCATTGATGGCGCTATGCGATTTTTTTGAAAACAAGTAACGCCATGCTATTTTCCGGGCGAGGCGGTTCATAGGGAGCGTTTACTTTTTCAGTAGAGAATCTATGTTTTCGATGTAGTCGAGCGAATCGTCGAGGAAAAACGACAGTTCGGGAGTTTTTCTCAACTGGTAACGTACCCGCTGTGAAAGCTCGTACCGAATGGTTTTCGTATTGGCATTGATGTTTTCTATCATTTCTGCGCTCTTTTCCGGCGGGAAAATACTCAGGTAGGCTTTTGCCGTACTTAGGTCGGGACTTACCCGCACTACGCTTACCGATATGATTATCCCATGTGTTTTACGGGTTTCTGCCAAGAATATGTCGCTCAATTCTTTTTGGAGCAGTCGGCTTATTTTGTTTTGTCTGGTTGTTTCCATAATAGGTGGTTTTAATAAATAACAAAGTTTTACCTCGTATATCCGGCGAAATTATGGTTTTTTCCATAAGATCGTGAGTCCGTCTCGTAAGGGAAGTATAATTTTTTCTACCCGATTGTCGGTCGCGACGAAGTCGTTGAACCGTTCTATTCCTATGGTTTGGGCATCGCGGCTGTTCGGGTCGGTCACGACTTTCCCGTCCCATAGGGTATTATCGGCAAGAATGAACCCTTCCGGTCGCACCTTCGGCAATACGAGCTCGTAATATTTCAAGTAGTCCCTTTTGTTGGCATCGATAAACACGATGTCGTACGTGTCGGTTAGTGTCGGAATGATGTCCGAAGCATCGCCTATAATCAATTTTATCCGGTCGCGTAACGGAGATTTATCGAAATAACTGCGGGTGAAATCTTCTATCTCGTCGTCGATCTCTATGGTGTGTACTTCGCCGCCCTCGGTCAGTCCTTCGGCCAAGCACAAGGCCGAATATCCGGTGAAGGTTCCCAGTTCCAATATTCTGTGCGGCCGGATCATGCGGCAGAACATTTTGAGAATCCTCCCTTGCAGATGACCCGATACCATGCGCGGGCGCAAGTGGTAGAGATGGGTGTTTCTGTCGAGAGAAGCGAGCAGCTCGTCTTCCTTGTCGATGTGGGTCAATATGTATTCTTCCAGTTCGGGCGTCATGCTTCGGTATCTTCCATGTTGGGTAGCGTATAGTGGTCGAAGTTATCGAGAACTTCTCCCACTCGATTGATTTCTAAGAACGTCGTTCCTTTTCCTTCACCGAATCCGCCGCCCAGATAGGCGATTAAATCGTCTCGGTTTATCAGGTGTTGTTCCATGAGATGGTTTAGCCCGTTGAACAAATATTCGCGGGAAGTACGGGTTCGTTCCTGATATAACGGGAAGACGCCGTATGAGAGGGCCAATAACCGTATTGTCCGCTCGTAATAACAAATCGCCAATACCGGATATCTGCCGCGAAAGGCAGCGACATAACGGGCGGTTCGTCCTGTGTAACTGTCGGTAACGATAGCTTTCGTGCCCAATTTGTTAAACGTTTTTACGGCTTGTTTGGCAAGGAACGAAGTGACATCGGGGT
>OGLN01001146.1_pt1 | contig 19964 bp, 18 predicted proteins | sample 1572641 | NCBI WGS metagenome assembly OGLN01 (sample SAMEA2581903, study PRJEB24529) | metagenome | biome: Human gut stool | place: China | collected 2011
GCGTCTGGCTGAGCAGCAGCCAGCCGAACAGGGCGGCGAAGACGGACTCCAGACTCATGAGCAGGGAAGCCAGCGCGGGCTGCACGTCGCGCTCGCCGATGATCTGGAACGTGTACGCCACGCCTCCGGAGAAGACACCCGCATATACAATGGGCCACCAGCACTGCAGAATGGAATCCCAGTCCGGCGCTTCAAACAGAAGCATACCGACCGCGGACAGCGCGGAGCAGACCAGAAACTGTACGCAGCTCAGACGCACGCCGTCCATATGCGGCACGACTGCGCCGACATAGCAGATATGGACCGCGAACAGCACCGCGCAGCCAAGCGTCAGCAGATCGCCGCCCGAAACCGAAAAGCCGGAGCCGACGCACAGCAGGTACATTCCAAACACAGCGGCCAGCGCGCACAGCCAGACCTTCAGCCCGGCGCGTCTGCCCATGAGCGCGCCCAGAATGGGGACAAACACGATATAAAGCGCCGTCACGAAGCCGGATTTTCCGACCGTCGTATCGAGCAGACCAAATTGCTGGAGCGTTGTCGCCGCGAACAGCAGCACGCCGCAGATCATGCCGGACAGCAGCTGCTTTTTCTTTTCAGCCCCTGTGACCGGCCGGTTCTGCGACCAGCCCTTCCGGTCGAGCACGGCAATGACTGGCAGCAGCACCAGCCCCGCCAGAAAAAAACGCGCCGCGCCCATCGTAAACGGCCCGATATACTGCATACTCTCGCTCTGGGCAACGAACGCCGCGCCCCAGATCATGGCGCACAGGAGAAGAAGAATACTGCCCTTTGCCTGTTTATGCATTGCCTTTGCTCCTTTATCGTAAAAAAGAATCCCAACAATCATAGCATATCGCAGAGGCAAAGTCAAACAATCTTGCCGCGCGGCGGAATTTGTGGTATGATACACAAAAAAAGGGAGGGCAGACGCATATGGAACCGTTATTTCTGCCGGTGCTGCACAGCTTTGAAAACAACAATATCTTTACCGGGAGCTATGGCAAGCTCCGCTTCCGCGTTACGCCGAACATCGTCATGCTGACGCAGAAGGAGGTCAACTTCGACGAGAGCAGCATGAAATGCGAATGCTGGCACGGCGAATACTGCTACGAAAAAAGCCAGATGGAGGACGAAAAGGTCTTCCCGCTGAACGAAGCGGCCTATCACGAAATGTACGACTGGATCTCGGCGCATATATAAAAAGCAAGCCCCGGCCATTAGATGGGTGTTCATAAAACAGTCAATGGAGCGTAGCGATACAGATGCGCTCCATTTCTCATGCCAGCATACTATGTAACGGGGTGCAGCCCCTCGGCTCTCCCTTTGGGAGAGCTGTCACCGCAGGTGACTGAGAGGGGCCTTGCAGCCTCTTTTGAATGATAAGATCGATTTGTTCACACACATTACGGAAATCCCTGTCAATATCCCGGTTGGAGAATCGCAAAATCTCCAATCCAAGAGACATCAGGAATTGAGAACGTTCCGCATCATAAGCAAGCCCCTGAGGTTCATAATGCTGAGAGCCATCCAATTCAATGACCAGTCTGGCCGAAGCACAGTAAAAGTCCACGATGAATCTGCCGATAATCCGCTGTTTGTAAATTTTTACTGGATATTTGCGGAGAAAAAGATACCAGAGCTTACGTTCGTGGGGTGTCATTTCCCTGCGAAGCCGTCGGGCATTTTCTAATTGGGTGTTGTCTTTTGGTATGGTCATTGTTTACCCTCTCCGTCCTCGCTGCGCTCGGCCACCTCTCCCAAAGGGAGAGGCAAGGGATGCTCGCACGGTACACCGAAAGGTGTATAGACGTGCCCTTTATCAGTTCGGCAAATTGGAGTTTACTGCTCAATACGGTAGTATTTGAATGTTTCATCTTCTCCGACAAAGCGAAAGCCTACCTTTTCCAGCACATGCTGACTCCGGGTGTTTTTCCTAATGGTATCTGCGTTTACCGCAGCCATTCCCAGCTCGTCAAAGGCGGTTTTTACCGCCAAACGTTCTGCCTGCGTCCCGTATCCCTTTCCCTTCATCGCGTCGTTTTGCATATGGATACTCAGGGAACATTCTTTTTTATCATGGTCGATCTGCTTCAATTGCAATTCCCCGATCACCTTATCCCCAAGCATGATCGCAAACAGTCTGCGTGAAGCGTCCTGCCCCTTCATGTCAAAATATCGATTTACCGCAGCTTCGTCATAAACATAGGGCTGAAACAGGTGCATATCCATATAGATAGACGCATCATTCGCCCAATGCTTGTACAGTTCGTGACATAGTTTTCGCGTCATCGCCTTTAACTGAATCGTTGGCATGTTAGACCTTACCTACCTTATCATTCCGACTTATCGCTTTGTTTAATTCGATCGTGTGGCTTTAATATATGCAATAACATTCCCGGCAGACATTACTGCCGGGAATGAAACTGTCTTATGACTACCCGCCTTTGCTGCGTGGGCCGCATTTTGTTATGTGTCAGATCCCGGTGCCTGCGGCTGCGGTTCTGTTGCCGTTTCCTGCTGGCGGGGCTTGATCTCGGCCAGCGCCTGACGGAGCGCTTCGTTTTCCGTGCGGAGCGCGTCAAGCTCCTCGCGCAGCGGGGCGAGCTGCTTTTTGACCTTGCGGTCGGCAATGGCCTGATGCACCTTGTAATGGCTGTACACATTCAGCGCTGTGAGCGCGACGAACGCGCCGCCCGCGATCAGACCGACTTTTTTCATGTCCGACTTCCGAAGCACATGATGCGATTTGTTCTTTCCGCCGCGCGTGATCTCCACGACAGCGGGATCATGCTCGGCAAGCTTCCGCGCAGCCAGCGCCGCGCAGCACTGTTTGACCTTGCAGTTCATATTCTGACCTCCTGTTTGCAAAAATTATCCATGCCTTTGCCTGTATTATATCCAATTCAGCAGACTTTTGCAAGGGGCAGATGGGCCTGTTTGTCCAAAGCCTACGCAGTCTCACGCGCAGCCTTTTTGTTCTGCACGATCTGCAGCGCGATGATCCCCGCGACGATCACAAGGCCGATCAGATCCGAGACGGTGCCAGGGATCAGCAGCGTCAGTCCTCCGATCACCGCAAGCACGCGCAGCGGCCAGTGCATCGTCCGGAGGATATAGCCCTCCAGACCGGCGGCGACGGCGAAAATGCCGAGAAGCGCCGTAATCACGATCTGAATGACCTGAAACACGCTTGTGACGTTCTCGAACAGCATCTGCGGGTTATACGCGAAGATGAACGGGACGATAAAGGCCGCGATGGCGAGCTTGGTCGCATTAATGCCGGTCTTCATGGGGTTCGATTTCGCGATGGCGGAGCCTGCGTAGGCTGCCAGCGCGACCGGCGGCGTGATATCCGCGACGATGCCGAAGTAGAACACGAAGAAATGCGCTGCAACGAGCGGATAGCCCATCTTGATGAGGATCGGCGCGCACGTGGAGGCCATGATGCAGTAGTTCGCGGTCGTGGGAACGCCCATGCCGAGGATGATGCAGCAGATCATGGTCAGAATCAGGCCGATAAACGTTGCATTGCCAGCCAGCTGCACAACGGCGTTGATGAGAATGGAGGCAAGACCGGTGACGGTGATGCAGCCCGCGATGATACCGGCCATCGCACAGGCGACCGCGACGGTAATGGCGCCCTTCGCGCCTGCTTCCAGAGAATCAAAGACGGAGTTCGCGGAATCGCCGGCTGCGCCGAGCGCGGCCTTGCCGACGGTGCGGAACGTGCGCGTCTGCGCGCTCTGCAGGCGGAGCATAAAGAAGTTGACAAGGCCGACTGCAATGGCCGCGAGAATGGAATACGCGGCGGAGTGCGACATGGTCTTTGCACCGGAGGACACGAGCCAGACCAGCAGGATCAGCGGCAGGATCAGATAGCAGTCGCGGGTCAGAAGCCGCCACTTGGGCAGCTGATCTCTCGGAATGCCGTTCAGGCCGAGCTTTTTCGCCTCCAGATGCACGGAGATGAAAATGCCGGTGAAATACAAGATCGCGGGCAGGATGGCCTTGACTGCGACCTGCGCATACGGAATGCCGATGTACTCCGCCATCAGGAATGCTGCAGCGCCCATGATCGGCGGCATGATCTGGCCGCCGGTCGAGGCGGCCGCCTCGACTGCGCCAGCGAACTCCGGCTTGTAGCCGGTTTTTTTCATCATCGGGATGGTGAACGAGCCGGTCGTGACCGTATTGCCGACCGAGGAGCCGGATACCATGCCGCACAGCGCGGAGGAAATGACCGCGACCTTTGCCGGGCCGCCGGAAGACCAGCCCGCGAGCCGGTTTGCGAACGAAATAAAGAAATTCGCAATGCCGGTGCGCTCCAGAAACGCGCCGAAGATGATGAACAGCACAATGTAGGTATAGCACACGCTGACCGGCGTGCCGATCACGCCGCTGGTCGTGTAGAACAGCTTATAGATGATGTTCTGCAGGGCCTTATAAAAGCTTGCACCATAGCTCAGCTGATTATAGAACGCGTAGACGACCAGAAGCCCGGCGACCACAAGGATCGGCAGACCCACGCAGCGGCGGCAGAGTTCGACCAGAATCAGAATACCAATGCAGCCGATAACCACATGAATGGGCTGGATGCGGGTGGCAAGCCGGATCATCGTCATGGCGTTGAGCGCAAAGTAGAAAAAGCAGGCCGCGCCGATGAGCATCAGGAGAATGTCGTACCACGGCAGATAGTTGGGCCGCACGTGATGCTTGCTGGCCGGGAAGTTCAGAAAGCCCGCAAGGATGATAAAGCCCATGAACAGCGGCAGCCGGATCTCCGGCATGGCCGTGGAAAACAGCGTCATGCAGATGCAGTACACGGCGAAGCACGCCATAAAGACCTTAATGATAATGGCGCGCCAGCCGGACCAGATGCGGGTGTTGGATTCGCGGTCATATTTGCGCATGACCTCATCAACGTCGGCGGCGATATTCTGCTCTGTACCGGCGTTTGCGGTCGCGGGGGTGGTCTTGTCAGGATTCTTGGACAAGATGCATCTCTCCTTCTTCTTTTTGTACGACAACTACGGCAGGGAAGCCCTGCCGTAGTTGCTGCTATGCGTAAAGTACGCGTTAAGCTTACTTGGTGGGAACGTCAAAGCCCTTTTCCGCGAAATACTTGGCCGCGCCCGGATGATAGGGGACGGAGGTAACGGAAGCGCCGAACTCGGTGCTGACCTCCGCGTACTTGGCGTGGGTGTCGGTGAGACTGGCGGCGTTGTCGAAGATATCAGCGACCAGCTTGTAGATGACGTCCTCGGAAACGTCGTCGCGGGCGAGAACGACTGCGCTGACGGCGACGGTGATGGTGTCAGAATCAAGACCGTAAACATCCTTGCTGATGGTGACCTTGGTGTAGTACGGGGAAGAGGCAAGCAGCTTGTCGACGTGCTCGTCGTCCAGAGAAACGAGATAGACGTCCTTGGTTGTCGCAAGATCGGTGATCGCCGTTGTCGGAGCGCCCGCAACGATGAAGGCCGCGTCGATCTGACCGTTTTTCAGAGAATCTGCGCTGTCGCCGAAGGACTGATACGTCGGGTTGATGTCGGCCTCCGTCAGACCGTAAGCACCGAGCACATCCATGGCGTTAAAATACACGCCGGAACCGGCCGCGCCGATGGAGACGTTTTTGCCCTTGAGATCGTCAACAGACTTGATCTCAGGATCGGTCGTGACGATCTGCACCTGCTCGGTGTAGAGCGCGGCGACCGTGGAGAAGCAGCTGACAGCGCCGGTGTCGGCAAACAGGTTCGTGCCGTCGTAGGCGTAGGCCATCACGTCGGACTGGCAGAAGGCCAGCTCCGCGTTGCCGTCTTCCAGCTCAAAAATATTCGACTGGGAGCCGTTGCCGACCAGACCGACAATGTCAACGCCCGCGTTGTTCGTTGCGTGCTGGGCAATGACGGAGCCGAAGGCGTAGTACGTGCCGGATTCGCCGCCGGTGACGAAGCGCAGCTTGGCACCGGAGGATGCTGCAGGCGTTTCAGCGTTGGAAGCAGGTGTATCGGATGCGTCAGAAGCCGTATCGGACGTCGTCTGCGTGGGAGCCGCGGGAGAAGCGGCACACGCGGCCATGCCCAGAACGAGGACAGCCGCGAGAAGCAATGCAAGAATCTTTTTCATATCTATTCCCTCCTGAATTGATTTGCTGTGTGAAAGTATAATACATCAAAGTGCATTTTTCAAGATGCAATTTGTCATTTCGAGAAAAATTTTTTTCAAGAAATTCGTATTTTCAACGGAAATCCTTCAAAAATTAGTATAAACCTGAAATATATGAACAATCAAGAAAGATTTGATTCATTTTGATGAAAGACAGCAAACTGGATTCCTGCATATTAAGGCGAAAAATCAGGCAGCCCACACGGGCTGCCTGATGCATGATAAATGATCTAATCTGAATTTTTATTCAGATATTCTTTCAAAAACAGAATGGCCTGCCGGTAGCCCTCGAAGCCGAGGCCCATGTAGGTCTTCACGCAGGCCAGGCGGGCATAGGAGATCTGCCGGAACTTCTCGCGCTTCGTCACGTCGGACAGATGCACCTCGACCGCCGGAAGCGCGACAGCCTTCAGCGCATCCAGAATCGCAACGCTCGTGTGCGTATAGGCCGCCGGGTTGATGACAATGCCGTCAAACACGCCGCAGGCCGCCTGAATTTCATCGACCAGCGCGCCCTCGTGGTTGGACTGGAAGACCTTGCAGGAGATATCCGCTTCGCGGCACGTATCTTCGCAGAACCGCACCAGCGCGGCGTAATTCTGCCGCCCGTAAATATCCGGCTCCCGCAGGCCGAGCAGGTTGAGATTCGGCCCGTTCAATATCAGCAGCTTCATCCAAGCACCTCCAAAATCTGCCGCACAGCATCCTCTACTGTGCGGTCGTTGTCGATCATAGCGTCCGCAAATTTTTCATACAGCGGCTTTCTGCGCCGGTAAAGCTCCTCCGCGCCGAGCGCCTGCGAGACGGGCCGCCCGCTGATGGGAAGGCGGCTCAAATCGCGCGTCAGGCAGAAGATTGTTCCGTTCTGGTGCAGCAGCGGGTAATTTTCCGGCCTTGTCACGCAGCCGCCGCCCGTAGCGATGACCAGCCCGGAGCGCTTGCCCAGCTCCGCCAGCACCGCCGTCTCCCGCTGCCGGAAGCCATCCTCACCCTCAAGCCGAAAAATCTCCGGGATATTCATCCCGGCCTTCTGCTCGAGTACGGTGTCCGCGTCCAGGAACGTGCGGCCCAGCTGCGCGGCCAGCCGCGTGCCGATCGTCGTCTTGCCGCTGCCCGGCATACCGATGAGAACCACGTTCTGCATCTGCGCGGCCAGCGATTTTGTGATCGCGGCAATGCGTTCGTCTGCAATCGGTGCGCCGAGGAACGCCTCGCAGCTTTTCTTTGCCTGCGCGGTAAGCATCAGAAGCCCGTTTGCCCGCTTGAGGCCGAGCTGCTCCGCCTGAAGCAGAAATTCCGTGCGCGCCGGATTGTAGACCATGTCCAGCGCGGCCTCCAGCGCCGGGAACCGGCTTAACGCAGACGGCGAGACACCGGTGTTCGGATACATACCGAGCGGCGTTGCGTTTACGGCGATTTCCGCGTCCGTGTGCCGGCCGAGATTCTCGTAATTGTCCTCCCCGTGCCGCGAGATGACAACGACCTCCCGCGCGCCCATCTGCCGCAGGACATACTGCGCCGTCGCCGACGCGCCGCCGCTGCCGAAGACGAGCGCCTTTTTGCCGCGCACCTCCGCGCCGCTGGACTGTACCAGCATGGAAAAGCCGTAAGCGTCCGTGTTGCCGCCCCAGAGCGTTCCGTCCGGCCTGCGGACGATGGTGTTGACCGCACCGATGGCGCGGGCCGTGTCAGACAGCTCCGCGCAGTAGGGGATGACCGTTTTTTTATAAGGGATCGTCACATTCAGACCGTCAAATTCCCCGGAGCGCAGAAAGCCCTCCAGCTCCTCCGGCTCCTTTTCATATAAAAGATAGGAATAGCCCGCAAGCTGTGCGTGGATGGCGGGGGAATAGCTGTGGCCGAGCGTCCGGCCCAGCAGTCCGCAGCGCAGTGTTTCAGAATGCATATCCAAGCTCCTTCTTTCTTCCCATCCACGCGTCCAGTACGGCGATCGCTGCCGCAGCCTCCACGCACGGGACGGCCCGCGGCACGATGCACGGGTCGTGCCGCCCGTGGATCACAAGCGTCGTGTTTTCCATCCGCGAAAGACTGACGGAGTCCTGCTGGCGGGAAATGGACGGCGTCGGCTTGAACGCGGCGCGGAACACGACCGGCATCCCGGTCGAAATCCCGCCCAGAATGCCGCCGCAGCGGTTCGTTTCCGTCACAATACGCCCATCCTGTACGCGGAACGCGTCGTTATGTTCGCTGCCCCGCAGCCGCGCGGCGGCAAAACCTGCGCCGAACTCCACGCCCTTGACCGCCGGAATGGCGAACACGGCGCGCGCGATCAGATTTTCCAGCCCGCCGAACATCGGCTCGCCAATGCCCGCGGGCAAGCCCTCTACCACGCATTCGACCACGCCGCCGACGGAATCCCCGTCCGCCTTTGCCTGCGCGATCTCCGCCTGCATGGCCGCTGCCGCATCGTCGGAAACAGCCGGGAACGGCTTTTCCGCGACTGGTGCGTCAAACGGCGCGCTGTCCGTGGCGTGCCCGATGGACAAAATGCGTGCGCGGATGGAAATGCCTTCGCGTTCCAGCAGCTGCATACAGACGCCGCCCGCAATGCACAGCGGCGCGGTCAGCCGTCCGGAAAAGTGCCCGCCGCCGCTTACGTCCTGCGCGCCGCCGAATTTGACCTGCGCGGTGTAGTCCGCGTGGCCGGGGCGGGGGATATCCTTCAAATTTTCATAATCGCCGGAGCGTGTGTTGGTGTTGCGGATGATGGCCGTGAGCGGCGCGCCGCAGGTTTTTCCGTTTTTCAGCCCGCATAAAAATTCCGGCGCGTCGGCCTCTCTGCGCGGCGTCGACCACGCGTTCTGCCCGGGCGCACGGCGGCTCAAAAACCGCTGCAATTCATCCGGATCGACCGGCAGCCCGGCAGGCAGCCCGTCGACCGTGACGCCTATGGCAGGCGCGTGGGACTGGCCGAAGATAGAGACGGTCAGATTTCCGGTGTATACGCTGCTCATACTGCATCCTCCCTCAAAGAAGCAAAATCCTCCCAGAATGCGGGATAGGACTTCGCGACGCATTCGCTTCCCAGTACCGTGACCGGACCCTCGCAGCCGCAGGCGGCCATGGCGGCGCTCATCGCGATGCGGTGGTCGCCGCAGGCGTCCGCCGTGCCGCCGGAAAGGCGTGCGCGGCCCAAAATGACCAGCCCGTCCGGCAGCTCCCGCGCGCTGCCGCCGAGCGCGGAAATCAATGCCGCCGTCGTTTGCAGACGGTCAGATTCCTTCAGCCGCAGCCGCGCCGCATTTATGATCCGCGTTTCGCCCTCGCAGAGCGCGGCACGAAACGACCGGGATCAGATCAGGGATCGGCCCGGCATCCAGCGTGATCCCATGCAGCGCGCCGCGCCGCACGGTAACAGTCTGTCCGGAGACAGTCAGCTCCGCGCCGAAGCGCGTCAAAAGCTCCGTAATGGCCCGGTCCGCCTGCAAAGACGCGGGATTCAACCCCGCCACGGTCACGCCTGTTGCAGACAGCGCGCCCATGCACAGGAAAAACGCCGCGTTCGACCAGTCGCCCTCGACCGTCTGCACGGCGGGCGCGGCATAGTGCTGCCCGCCGTCAATCTGCCAGATTTGGCCATCCTTTTTTGTAAAAATCTCCGCCGCCGCAAGCGCCTGCTCCGTCATGGCGACGTAGCGTGCCGATTGGAGCGCGCCCGTGACCGTCAGCGTGCTGTTTCCGCTCAGAAGCGGCAGCGCAAACAAAAGCCCGGAAATAAACTGCGAGGAAACATTGCCGGGCAGGGAATAGTCTCCCGCGCATAATTGCCCAGCCGTATGCAGGACGGCCCCGTCCCGCTGCAGCTGCATCCCATGCGCCTCCAGAACCTCCCACAGCGGGGACAGAGGCCGCTCCGGGAGCCGCCCATGCATCCGAACCTCCGCCCGAATGCCGAGCGCCCCCAGCACCGGCAGCAGAAACCGCAGCGTCGACCCGCTTTCGCCCACGTCAAGCTTTGCATTTGCGGGGCGTGCTCCGATTGGGGTGATCAACAGCCCAGCCGTTTCCTGCGTAAGCTGCGCGCCGAGTGCTTCCAGACACTGCACCGTCGCCTCAATATCCGCGCTGAAGCCGTCCAGAACCAGCCGGGACGGCGCTTTGGAGAGCGCCGCGCAGATGAGCATCCGGTGCGCCTGCGATTTGGAGGCCGGAATCTGAACCGCGCCCGTGCGCGGGCCGGGAGCTACCGTCCGCGTCATTTCGCACCTCCGGCCCTCAGCCAGTCGGAAATTTCGGAGGCCGGGGTCTTTCGTATTTCGCAGCTTCCGACAGCCGTTGGAACGATCAGATTGATCGAGCCGCCGGAGGCTTTCTTGTCGTGTAGAATCGTTCCAAGCATCTGTTCGACCGGATATGCGCAGTCGACCGGCAGGCCGTACTGCCGCAGCAGCGCCAGCACCGCGTCCCGCGTCCCGGCGGTGCAGAGGCCAAGCTGTGCAGCCGACCGCACGATCATCGCCATGCCGATGGCGACGGCGGAGCCGTGGCTGACGGCAAAGCCGCTGCACGCCTCGATCCCATGGCCGAAGGTATGGCCGAGATTCAGAAGCTGCCGCTGTCCGCGGTCAAATTCATCCTGCGCAACAATATCGCGCTTCATCCGCACGCACGTTTCGATGATATGCTCCAGCTGCGCATGCGGCGGCGTGCGGTTCAGCTCCTCGAAAAACGGCGCGTTTCCAAGCACCGCGTATTTGATGACCTCCGCGCAGCCGTCGCGGAAAATTTCGTCCGGCAGGGAATCCAGACAGGCTGGGTCGCAGAGCACGAGCCACGGCTGATAGAACGTCCCGGCCAGATTTTTTCCGGCGGGCAGATCGATGGCCGTCTTGCCGCCGACGGAGGAATCGACCATGGCCAGCAGCGTCGTCGGGATCTGGATAAACCCGATCCCACGCAGATAGGTGGAGGCCGCAAAGCCCGTCAGATCGCCCGCCACGCCGCCGCCCAGCGCGACGACTGCGTCCGCCCGCGTCAGCCGGTTTTCGCACAGCGCGTCGAGAAGCGCCAGATACGTCTTCGCGCACTTGGAACCCTCCCCATGCGGAAACACAAACCGGCACACGGAAAACCCGGCGTCTGCAAGGCTTTTCTGCACCGTTTCGCCATACAAAGGCCATACGGAATCATCCGAGACAAGCATGACCGTGCCTGCGTTCGTCACGCCGCGCACCAGTTCGCCCGCGCGGCGCAGCAGCCCGCGCTCGATCAGAATGTCGTACCGTCTTGAGGCGGAGACCGTGACTGTGTTCATCGTCCGTCGACCTCCTCCTTGCGTTTTTTGCCGTCCTCGAGCAGCTGCGTCAGCGCTGCTGCATCGTCTTCCGCGATTGCGGCGCGGTATTCCATCAGTCTGTCCATCAGACAGTCCAGCTCATGGAGCATATTGTCCCGGTTTTCCAGAAACAGCTCCGACCACATCGGCGCGTTCAGCCACGCCACGCGGGTCATGTCCTTATAGCTTCCGGCGGAAAAACCCTTGTGCGCCCTTGCCGTCGGACTTTTGATATACGCATTCGAGACAAGATGCGCCATCTGCGAGGTAAACGCGATCATTTCATCGTGCTTCTCCGCCGTCGTGACGGAGTAGCTGCCGAAGCCCGCCGGGCGCAGCAGCTCCTGTGCGCGGGCAAGCAGCTCGATATTGTCAAAATCTGGCGGCACAATGACCATCGGCGCATTGTGATACAGATTCGCACGCGCGTGGCCGAACCCGGAATACTGCGTGCCGGCCATCGGATGTCCGCCGAGATAGGTAAACCGGTACTGCTCCGCCAGCGGGAACGCCGCCGCGCAGACCACGCGCTTCGTGCCGCAGCAGTCGATCACGACGGGCCTGCTTCCGATATGCGGCGCGGCAGAACGCAGATAGTCGATCGCGGCAAGCGGCCGCACGCAAAGAAGCACCAGATCGCACGTGCCGATGTTCTCCATCGTAAGCGGCGCGTTCACCGCATCCGCCAGCTGCGCGAAGGCAAGCATACTTTCGTCCACATCATAGCCGTACACCGTCCAACCAGCAGCGTGATACGCCTTTGCAAACGAGCCTCCGATGAGGCCCAGACCCACGATTCCGACCGTCATTCCGCCACCGCCTTGCGCACCGCGCGTACCTTCCGCGCGACCTCTGCAAACTGCTCGCAGGTCAGAGACTGCGCGCCGTCGCACAGGGCGTGGATGGGGTCATTGTGTACCTCGACGATCACGCCGTCGGCCCCGCAGGCAGCAGCAGCCAGCGTCATCGGCGGCACGAGCCGGTTGATGCCTGTAGAATGGCTGGGATCGACGATGACCGGCAGATGTGACAGCTCATGCAGCATCGGAACAGCCGCCAGATCGAGTGTGTTTCTGGTGTAATCGTCAAATGTGCGGATGCCGCGCTCACAGAGAATGACATTGTCGTTGCCGCTGGCCATGATATATTCCGCGCTCATCAGCAGCTCCTTGAGCGTGTTGGCAAGCCCGCGCTTGAGCAGGATCGGCTTTTTGACCGAGCCCATCTCCTTCAGCAGATCATAGTTCTGCATGTTGCGCGCGCCGATCTGAATGACGTCGACGTTTTCAAACAGCGGCAGATGCTTAATGTTCATCAGCTCCGTCACGATGGGCAGCCCCGTCTCCTGCTTGGCGATCTCAAGCAGGCGGATGCCCTCGCCATGCAGCCCCTGGAAGTCATACGGGGACGTGCGCGGCTTGAACGCGCCGCCGCGCAGCAGCTGCGCGCCCGCGGCCTTGACGGCCTTCGCAACGTATACGATCTGCTCCTCCGATTCGACCGAGCACGGCCCCGCGATCATCGCGAAATGCCCGCCGCCGAATTTCGCATCCCCGACCGAAACCACGGTATCGTCCGGGTGGAACTTGCGGTTGCAGCATTTGAAGGGGTCTGAAACGCGCTTGACGGAATCGACGATATCCAGACTTTCCAGCAAGGACATATCGATCCGGCTCGTGTCGCCGACCAGACCCAGCACGGTCTGGTACTCGCCGAGCGAGGGGTGGACATCGATTTGCTGGCTGCGCAGCCAGTTGATGAGCTGGTTCCGCTTTTCCTCCGGGACGTTGTGCTTCAATACGACAATCATGGTTTTGACCTCCAGTACAATAAAAAAAGCGGCACAGTCAATTCTGTGCCGCATGCAAATCACAAGCTCTTCTGCGCATCACAAATTGACCTTACTATCCGGCGACAGTAAAGTAATAATAGGACGCGAAAACAGAAGTGAACATGAGAAGACTCTCCTTATGAAAATCTGTGACAATCATAGCACGCTGGACGCCGCTTGTCAACCGGGCGGGCGTGAAAAATGGGGAATCAGAGCGCTTCCGCCTCCGCAAGCCACAGGCTGCCCGACGCGTCCGACGGCATACGCCAGTCGCCTCTGGGGCTGAGCGTCACGGAGCCGACCTTCGGGCCGTCCGGGATGCACGAGCGCTTGAACTGCTGCTGGAAGAACCGGCGGCAGAACGTTTTCAGCCAGTGCCGGATCACGTCGTCCGGATACCTGCCGCCATACGCGTATTTCGCCATCCGGAACAGCTTGCGCGGCCGTGAGCCGAAGCGCAGCAGATGGTACAGGAAGAAATCATGCAGCTCATACGGGCCGACGAGATCTTCTGTCTTCTGCGCGATCCGTCCGTTTTCGTCCGCGGGCAGAAGCTCCGGCGAAACAGGCGTATCAAGAATGTCCAGCAGCACCTCCCGCAGCGCGGGCGCGCTGCTCCCGGCCTCATACTGCACGACGTAGCGCACCAGCGTTTTGGGAACCGAGCAGTTGACCGCGTACATGGACATATGGTCGCCGTTATACGTCGCCCAGCCGAGCGCAAGCTCAGAAAGATCACCCGTGCCGATGACCAGTCCGCCGGACTGGTTCGCGATGTCCATCAGGACCTGCGTGCGCTCCCGCGCCTGACAGTTTTCATAGGTGACGTCGTGCACGGCTTCGTCATGGCCGATATCCGCGAAATGCTGCCGGACGGAGGCTGTGATATTGACCTCCTGCACGCTGACGCCAAGCTCCTCGCAGAGCTTGACCGCGTTGGACTTCGTCCGCTTCGTCGTGCCGAAGCACGGCATGGTGACGCACTGGATCTCCTTCCGGCTGCGTCCGGCCAGATCGAACGCGCGCACGCACACCAGCAGAGCCAGCGTGCTGTCCAGACCGCCGGAAATACCGAGCACGACCGTTTTCGCGTGCGTGTGCTCCACCCGCTTTTTCAGGCCCTGCGACTGGATGCGCAGAATCGCCTCCGCGCGGGCGCGCAGCTGCTCGTCATACGGCGGGACGAACGGATTGGGCGCAATGCGCCGCGTCAGAACCGTCTCGCGCAGCGGCTGATCGAAAACGACCGGCTGAAGGCCGGGAACGGAATCATAGCTCGTCGTGCGGTGCCGTTCGTGCATGAGCCGCTGCACGTCGATCTCGGAAACCGTCAGCGAAGCGTCCGCAAACGGCTCGTTTTCTGCCAGGATCGTCCCGTTTTCCGCGATCAGATGGTGCCGCGAGAAGACCATGTCCTGCGTCGATTCCGTCGGCGACGCGCTACAGTAGACATAGCCGCAGGCCAGCCGCGCCGACGTCGCGCCGACCAGCGACCGGCGGTACTCTGCCTTGCCGATCACCTCGTCGGAGGCGGAGAGATTCAGAATGATGGCCGCGCCGCCCGCGCAGAGCCGCGTCGACGGCGGGCAGGGAACCCACAGATCCTCGCAGAGTTCCACGCCGAAGGTGTAGTCCTGCATCCCGGAGCAGCAGAACAGAAGCTCCGTTCCAAACGGCACGCTCTGGCCGCAGAGCGGGAGCGTATACGTCCTTCCCTCCAGCGTTTTCGCGGAGGAAAACTGCCGCAGCTCATAGAATTCGCCGTAATTCGGCAGATGCGTCTTCGGCACCACGCCGAGCAGCCGTCCTGCGTGGACGACTGCCGCGCAGTTATAGAGCTTTCCGCCGAAGCGAAGCGGAAGCCCGACCGCCGTGACCGGGTAGAGGTTCTTCGACGCCTCCACGATCCGCGCCAGCGCAGGCTCGACCGCGCCGAGCAGACAGTCGGAGAAAAACAGATCGCCGCACGTGTAGCCCGTCAGGCAAAGCTCCGGCAGCGTCAGCAGATTCACGCCCGCCGCGTCTGCCTCACGCATCCGCGCCAAAATCTGCTCCGTATTATACTGCACATCCGCGACCACGACGTCGATCGTCCCGGCAGCGGCCTTGATAAAACCGTCTTTCATGGAACCGTTCTCCTGATTTTATAAAGTATCATATATACGATACACGGTTTTGCCGGAATTATCAAGAATAAAAACAAATTGGGTCGGAGACTGGGAAATCTGCGCTTTTGTGCAGAATATATATTTTGAAAGCGGTGTATTGACAACAAACTATTCAACTTGTAAGATAGAAGAGCCGCCGCTGTGCGGCAGATCGAGTGAAAGGCGGACAGGACATGATTGAACTCAACGGCATGGAGCTGACGATCGAGCAGGTCATCGCGGTGGCCAGACACAACGAGCAGGTGCGAATTTCCGAACCGGCGAAGGAAAAAATCAACCGGACACGGGCCTACGTGGACGAAAAGCTTGCGCAGAAGGCCGTGATCTACGGTCTGACGACCGGCTTCGGCAAATTTTCCGACACGTTTGTCCCCGAGCAGGAGACAGCTGCGCTTCAGCGCAATCTGATCATCAGCCATGCCTGCGGCATGGGCGCGCCGCTGCCGCGCGAGGTCGTGCGCGGGGCGATGCTGCTGCGGTGCAACGCGCTTGCACGCGGCAATTCCGGCATCCGCCTGTCGACGCTTGATACGCTGCTTGCCATGCTGAACCGCGGCGTGCACCCGGTGATCCCGGAAAAGGGCTCGCTCGGCGCGAGCGGCGATCTTGCGCCGCTGGCGCATATCGTGCTGGTCATGCTGGGCGAGGGCGAAGCGGAATATCAGAACGCGGTCATGCCCGGAAAACGGGCAATGGAGCTGGCCGGGCTTGCGCCCGTTGAGCTTGCGGCCAAGGAGGGCCTTGCGCTCATCAACGGCACGCAGATCATGACCGCCATCGCCTGCGGCGTGGTATACGACGCCGTGCAGCTGGCAAAAACGGCGGATATCGCCGCCGCCATGACGTGCGAGGCACAGCTGGGCATCCTGAGTGCCTTTGATCCCGAGGTGCACGCGCTGCGCGGCCAGCAGGGGCAGATGCGCACGGCGCAGAATCTGCTGCGGCTTCTGGACGGGAGCCGTCTGGCCTTCGCGCACAACCCGGAGAAGGTGCAGGACGCCTATTCGATCCGCTGTGTCCCGCAGATCCACGGCGCCAGCCGCGACGCTATCCGCTATGTGTGGGATATCGTCAGCCGCGAGATCAATGCCGTGACCGACAATCCGCTCATTTTCCCCGAGGAGGACAAGGTGATCTCCGGCGGCAACTTCCACGGCCAGCCGGTCGCGCTTGCGATGGACTTTCTGGGCATAGCCCTCAGCGAATACGCCAACGTGTCCGAGCGCCGGCTGGAGCGCATGGTCAATCCCGCACTGTCCAACGGCCTTCCCGCGTTCCTGACAAAATACGGCGGCGTACACTCCGGCTTCATGATCACGCAGTACGCGGCGGCCTCCATGGTGTCGGAAAACAAGGTCTACGCGCACCCCGCGTCGGTGGACTCCATTCCGTCCTCCGCCAATCAGGAGGATCATGTCAGCATGGGCACGACCGCAGCCAGAAAGGCCCGCATGATCCTCGACAACAGTCAGAAGGTCGTCGGCATCGAGCTGCTTGCCGCAGCGCAGGCGCTGTGGCTGCGCGGCGAGTCGCTCCTCGCCCCCGCGACGGCGGCAGTCTATCAGAAAATCCGCCAGACCGTCCCGCCGGTCGATACCGACGTTGTCATGTACCCCCAGATGGCCGAGCTTGACCGCTTGGTCAAGTCGGGCGCGTTGCTCGAAGCCGCAGAACAGGTCTGCGGCAGGCTTCTGTAAAATCGGAGAAAACCGCCGCCCCGGGCTGTGCATGGACGCACGCCCGGGGCGACAGACGGTTTCACTTATAATTGATGATTTCCACATGAACATAAGGAGGAAATACTATGGCAAAGCTTGTTGAGTGCGTTCCGAATTTCAGCGTCAGCCGGGAAAAGGACCCGGCGGTGTTTCAGGGCCTCGTCGACACGGCGAACAGCATCCCCGGCTGCTTCGTCTTCGACGTACAATCCGACGGCAACCATAACCGCTGCGTCTTTACGCTGCTCGGCTCCCCCGAGGCGATGAGCGAGGCAGCGTTCCAGCTGACAAAAAAGGCGACCGAAACCATCGATATGCGCCGGCATACAGGCCAGCACCCGCGCATGGGCGCGACGGACGTCATTCCCTTTATCCCGACCATGGACACGAGCGTAGAGGAATGCGTGGAGCTGTCAAAGCGCGTCGCTGCCCGCATCTGGGATGAGCTTCGCGTGCCGTCGTTCCTGTATGAGGACTCTGCCTCGCGCCCGGAGCGCAGAAATCTGGCCGCCTGCCGCAAGGGGCAGTTCGAGGGAATGCCGGAAAAGCTGCTGGAGCCGGACTGGGCGCCGGATTACGGCGAGCGGAGGATCCATCCGACTGCGGGCATCATCGCCATCGGCGCACGGATGCCGCTTATCGCCTACAACATCAATCTCGATACCTCCGACATCGAGGTCGCAAAGAAGATCGCAAAGGCTATCCGCGCCAAGGACGGCGGCTTTGCCTGCTGCAAGGCCATCGGCGTGATGCTCGAGGGCCGGAACGTCGCGCAGGTGTCGATGAATCTCACAAACTTTGAAAAAACGCCGATCTACTACGCCTTTGAAATGACGCGCCAGCTGGCCGACCGCTACGGCGCGCGGATCATTGGTTCTGAGGTGGTCGGCCTGACGCCCGCAAAGGCGCTGCTCGACTGCGCGGAATTCTATCTGAAGCTTGAAAATTATGACTGCCGCAAGCAGGTCATGGAATATCATCTGATTGGGATGGAATGAGAGGTGTGACGCATGGAACTGGCAGAACTGACGGTACGCGGCTTTACGGAGGAGATCGCCTCCGCGTCTCCGGCTCCCGGCGGCGGCAGCGCCGCAGCGCTGGCGGGCGCGGTCGGCGCGGCGCTGACCGCAATGGTCAGCGGCCTGACGCTCGGCAGAAAAAAATATGAGGCCGTGCAGGAGCTTGCGCTCCGCGCACAGGCGCAGGCAGACGCGCTGCGTAAACGGCTGCTGGCCGCGATGGAGCAGGACACACAGGCATTTTTGCAGGTCAGCGCGGCATATGCGATGCCGAAGCAGACGCCCGAGGAAAAGCAGGCGCGCAGCAGCGCCATCGAACAGGGCCTCAAGGCCTGCACGCAGCCGCCGCTTGCCGTGATGCAGCTGTGCGCAGAGGGGCTGGAGCTGCTGGAGAGCCTTCTGGGCAAGACGAACGCAACAGCGGCCAGCGACTTTGGCGTCGCCTGCCTCAGCCTCCGCGCAGGGATGCAGGGCGCGTGGCTGAACGTGTGCATCAATACCGGCTCCCTGCACGACGCCGCGTTTGCCGCCGGTGCGCGCGCAGCGGGGCAAAAGCTGCTCGATACCGGCCTTCCGCGCGCCGACCGCTGCTACGCGGCGATGCTGGCTGCGTGCAGTGAAAAATGACGCAGGAATTCCTGCATTCATGCAAGAATGAATTGAAAAATGCAAAAGAAGCTGTTACAATATCATCAATGGGGGAGATCACGATGCAGCTGGAACATACTGAAACCTTACAACTTGATTACGAACTGCCGGAATACCCGGAAATAGACCAGCGCTATCGCCGCGCACCGCGCCGCGAATCGCACCTGAGCCGGGCGGATCAGGCGCTGGCGATCAAAAATGCGCTGCGCTACATCCATCCCGATCACCACGCGCAGATGGCAAAGGAATTTGCGCAGGAGCTGGCCGAGCATGGCCGTATCTATGGCTACCGCTTCCGTCCCACAGGCGCGATCTATGGAAAACCGATCGACGAATACAAGGGCCGCTGCATTGAGGGCCGCGCGATCCAGGTCATGATCGACAACAATCTGGACTTCGACGTCGCACTTTATCCCTATGAACTGACGACCTACGGCGAGACAGGCCAGGTCTGCCAGAACTGGATGCAGTACCGCCTGATCAAGAAATACCTCGAACAGCTGACGGACGAGCAGACGCTTGTCGTCATGTCCGGCCATCCGCTCGGCCTGTTCCACAGCCACAGGCTGGCCCCGCGCGTGATCATTTCGAACGGCCTGATGGTCGGCACGTTCGACGATCAGGAGAACTTCAACCGCGCTGCCGCGCTTGGCGTGGCGAATTACGGCCAGATGACCGCGGGCGGCTGGATGTATATCGGCCCGCAGGGCATCGTCCACGGCACGTTCAACACGCTTCTGAACGCAGGCCGCCTCATTCTCGGCATTCCGAACGATAAGGATCTGGCCGGACGGTTGTTCGTCTCGGCGGGCCTTGGCGGGATGTCGGGCGCACAGGGCAAGGCGGCGGAGATCGCCGGTGCGGCGTCCATCATCGCCGAGGTCGACGATTCCCGTATCGATACGCGCTTCACGCAGGGCTGGGTCAGCCACAGAACGTCGGATCTGGCCGAGGCGGTCGACATCGCCTTGACGCACCAGAAAAACGGCGAGCCGTGCGCAGTCGCCTACCACGGCAATATCGTCGATCTGCTGGAATATCTGTACGAAAAGCAGGTGCACGTCGACCTGATGAGCGACCAGACCTCCTGCCACGTGCCGTATGACGGCGGCTACT
>OGLN01001160.1_pt1 | contig 19764 bp, 14 predicted proteins | sample 1572641 | NCBI WGS metagenome assembly OGLN01 (sample SAMEA2581903, study PRJEB24529) | metagenome | biome: Human gut stool | place: China | collected 2011
GCCCAGGAAGGCAATGAGCCACACCAGCGGAGCTGGAACCGTTTCAGTGGGGATGGTGAGTGCCAGAATCAGGGTGGCGGCGGTGCCCATCAGGTACTGGCCCGGCGCGCCGATGTTGAACAGGCCGGTCTTGAAGGCCACAGCCACCGACAGGCCGGTAAGGATCAGCGGGGTGGCCCGGAAGAGCATGTTGCCCAAGTTCGTGGAGTTAAAGCCGAAGGTCAGCGTGCCCGCCGCGTCGCGTCCGGTGCTGAACAGGCCGCCGAACACCAGGCGGATGCCCTCCCACGCGCTGTTCAGCCCCAGGGACGGGTTGGCGGCGCCCACGATGATGATAATCAGCGCACCCACCACCATGCCGATGATGCGCCGTGCCGAGGGAGCCTGCCGGGTCTTGTTCATGACCTCCTTCTCTTTCTCCTTCTGTTTTTCACCATTCTGTTGTTTTTGTGTTGATAATACAGGCCTTGAGCCGGGCTTCAATGGCCGCTTTGTCCAGTCCTTCGCCAATGACGATGAGCACATCCTGCCCCTGCGGGATGGGTTCCAGCGTTCTGCCGGCAGCGGTGGCGTTCAGCTCCAGCCAGCCGCCCGCCGGGGCGGGTGCAAAGCCCTTGACCCGCAGCACCTGCCCGCACTCCGGCGCTGCGAACAGCCGCTGTGCGGCGGCTTGCAGCTGCTCCGGGGTGAGGTGCAGTTCCAGAAAGCAAAGGGAGGTAAAGGCTGCGTGCTGGTCAAAATGCAGCTTTTCGCAGCTGGCCTGCCGGTAGCCGCAGGCGGCAAGGGCGGCAAGGTCAGCATCGGTCAGGGCATCCCAGTCCTTGGCAAGGATCTCCCCCGGCGCAAAGCGGCGGGAGGACTTTGCGGCTTCCAGTGCACGCTCCAAGTGGGCAGCGGCGGCGGCGCACTGGGCGGGCGCTGCCAGCTGGGCGCGGCTCAGCAGCACGCGACCCGCGTTCATGGTCTCGGAAGCCAGCAGATACTCTGCCTGCGGCGAAAGCGTTTCCGGCAGCAAGGCGTCCACGATGGCGATGACGCTGCCCAGCTGATACCACCGGTCCAGCGGGTCGTCCCGCAGGATATCGAAAAACTCGTCCACGTCAAAGATGCCGCTGGGCTCCACCACCACCCGGTCAAAGCCGCGCATCGCCATGGCGATAAGCTTGGTACGCATCCGGCGCTGGTGGGTGTCGCAGTCGCAGCCGCCGCTGATGGTCTCCACATCGCAGCCGGGGCCCAGCACCTCCTGCACCAGCATGGCGTCCACGTTCACCGCGCCGAAGTCGTTTTCCAGAATGCACACCTTATGCCCCTGCTGTACCAGATACCGCACATACCGGCGCAGAAAAGTGGTCTTGCCTGCGCCCAAAAAGCCGGTGATGAGATCCACCTGAACCATATCTATTTACCTCCGTTACAAAAAACCTCCCTGCGCCGCAGCGCCCGGGAGGGCTTATATTTCAGTCTTTTTTCCGGCGCTGCAATTCCTGGATGATCCCCGCTGCTTCCGGCGCGATTGCCCCCGGCACAATGGCCGGGCGTGCCAGAAAATAGCCCTGCAAAAGGTCTGCGCCCAGCTCGATGACCGTGCGCAGCTCGGCGGCGGTCTCCACGCCCTCGGCAACGATCTTCATGCTGCGGGGGTGGGCATAGGCCACCACATTCTGCAAAATCTGCTGCTTGTCCGGCGAGGTGTCGATGCCCCGGATGATGGCGATATCCACCTTGATGAACCGGGGCGCAAGCTGCAATAGCGTATTCTCGTTGGAATAGCCGCTGCCGTAATCGTCCAGTGCAAACATCCCGGAAAAGCCCGGTGCATTGCGCTTTCTCTCCAATGCTTCGTAGTCGATGGCTTCCTCTTCGGTGATCTCAATGACCATGCGGCGGCGCAACTCATGCCAGCGGCTGTCTATATAATCAACATCCGCCTGCGACAGGCAGGTGCTGGCGATGGAGTTGACAAAGAGCATAGCCTCCTCGGACACGCTGCCTGCCCGGCACAGGCTGTCGAAGGTCTCCAGTGCCTTGGTAAAGGTGATGCGCTCGATCTCGTACAGTGCGCCCTGCTCCCGCGCCAGCTTCATGATGGTGGCCGGGGAGCGCAGGGTGGGCAGGTCGGAGCGCATCAGCGCCTCGTAGGCGACCACCCTGCCGCTGCGTGCCGAGTAGATGGGCTGGAAGCAGTAGAACACCTGCGCATTGCTGAGCAGCTGCCGGAACTCCCGGCGGGTGCGCTCGGCGTAGGCCTCGCGGTTGTACACCCCGATGTCGAACTCCTCCACCCGGCCCTTATCCGCGTGCTTGACCTGATACATGGCAAAGTCGGCGTATTTTTTCAAGGTCTCCCAGTCCTGCCCATCGTCCGGGTACCATGCAATGCCGCCGGAAAGGCTGATGTGCAAAGCGTTGCCGCTGGGCAGCAGCGCCACGCTCTGCTGCATGGCATTGGTCAGGCGGTCGATCTTTTCCCGTACTTCGTCCCGGCTGCGGTAGCCGTGGAACAGCACAAGGAACTCGTCGCCGGAAAGGCGGGCGCAGACCGTCCCGGCGGGGGTATTGTCCCGCAGGCACTGACCGGTGCGGCGGATGTACTGGTCGCCCCAGTCGTGGCCGTAGGTATCGTTGATGTGCTTGAGGTTATCCAGATCCATCATCATCAGCGCCGCCACGCCCATGCGCTCCGGCGCGGCGAACAGCTCGGTGCACACCCGGTTGAAGGCCTGCCGGTTGTACAGCCCGGTCAGGATATCGTAATCGCGCTCGTGCTCGATGCGCTTCCGCTCCAGCACGGCGGCGGTCACGTCCTCGGCAAGGCCGATCTTGGCGTGTTCCTCGATGGTGCTGCGCAGCATGATGTACCGCACCCCGTCCGGCTGCTGAATGGTCAGCAGCTCGTCCCCCTCGGCGGTGCGGTCACGGGGATTCTTTTCCCGGATGCCCTTGAGCACCTCCTCAAAGCGGCGCACGCTCAGCGGCTTGCCCTGCATCTCGGGCTTGCCCAGCAGGGAGAAGAAATTATCGGTCACGAACACGCTGCCGGTGTCGGTGCGCAGCTCGTAGCCGCCGATCTCCACACTGGCCATATCCATGATGCGCAAAAACTTGGTGGAGTTGATCACCAGCTCCTTGTTCAGCTCGGTAATGGTCTCGGCAAAGCGGTCCACCTCCCGGATGGCCGTGCGTGACAGGTGCGGAAAGGTCTTTTTCCCCTGCGCGTCTATCACCTCGCGGTACAAATGGTTGATGGGGCTGGCCAGCCGTGCCGAGACCAGCAGACTGCCCAAAACGCTCAGCACCAGCGTGAACAGTAAGGTAGCCAGCAGCACCTCGCGCACCCGGTTGGAAAAATCCAGCAGCACCGACTGCTCCATGGTACCTGCCAGGAACCACTTTTCGGCGGCAAAGGGCGCGTTGCGGTTATACACCTGCAGCGGCTCCAGCACCATATAATAGCGCTTGCCGTTCAGCTCCGCCCAGTTGCCGCCGTTGCCGTCGCTGCGGCAGTTCAAAACGCCCAGCGGTGCATCCGCCGTTACCAGATCCTCGCCGGAGGTCACGGCCTTGCGCAGGGAGAGCACGTCGTCCGTCAGCGCATCATCGGTAGTGGTCACGATAAAATAGGTGCCTGCCTTGTCCTCGTCCAGCTCGGTGAAAGGCAGCTTTGTTTGCAGATAGTCAGTGAGCAGTTCCACGCCCACCACGCCGTATACCGTGCCGTCCGGTAAGATCAGTGGCAGCGAGTAGGCAATGGCGTTCCGGTCGTCCCCTGCCAGACAGTAGGAGTTTGTGGTCCAGCGGCCATAGTTTTCTGCCGAAAGGCTGGTACCGCTCTTATATGCAGCCTGAAAGATCGAGCGCAGGATGCCGCCCTTGGTATTGGCCTGATAAGGGAAAGCGGGCTGCCAGCCCTTATCCGTGCCGATGCCCAGCTCTTTTACCACTGTGGCGCTGGCGCGTTCCAGCAAAAGGTCGTTGTTGCGCTCCGAAGGGCGGGCATCCGGGTCCAGATCCCGCAGGTAGATGCCGGGCATTTTTTTGCCCACCTCGCAGGTGTCCAGATCATGGGTGTTCAGCATGATAAAGATGCCGGTCACCTGCTTTGTGCGCAGGGTGTCCAGAAGCTGCGGGGCAAGCGCTACCAGCAAAGCATCGCTCTGTTCGCTGCTGTTATCCAGCGTATCCAGCGAGATATCGCCGCTTTTCAGCAGCCGCTGGGTGGTGGCGGTGATCTGCTCGCTCAGCTGCTCCAGATCCTCCGCGTTCCGCAGGATCTCCTGCACATAGCTGGCGCGGTTGCGCACCCGCATGGTAAGCAGATCCTTGGCGTTTTCGTCCAGCTGCCCGGTCACGTTGACGGCAAGGATGCTGGCGACCGCCATCAGCAGCTCCACCGCCAGCACCAGCATCATGGTAGCAAAAATATTGTAGAACACGGTTCTTTCCGGTCTGTTTTTCAAGCGCTGCCGCTGGCGCTCTTTCCATGCGTCAAACATCGCTCTGCCTCCTTTCCGTCTTTTTTGCGGGCGGTCAGCCCTCGTACTGCTGTAACTGTGCAAGGGTGGCCTGATACCACGCCTCAAAATAGTCGTCGGTCAAAAACTCTGCCGTGGCTGCCTCCGCGCTCTGGCCTGCGGCGATGCGTTTCAGCACCGTGTCCCGGTCGGCAATGGCCTGATCGCCCATGCTGTATTCCAGTATCCTGCGGGCTGCGGTGCCGCCTGCAAAGACCGTAGGGGTGTACAGCTCGTTTTCGCGCACCGTTTTTACCGCGCCGGAAAGGATCTGCTCCATATTGTCGGTCAGTTCCAGCCCGCTTGCGCGGATGGCGTCCATCTCGTTGGCGGCGATGGTCACCGGCAGATAGCCCGACTCCACCGAGAATTCAATATTATTCTGCGGCTCGGTGAACCATTTTAAGAAGGTGACTGCGGCGTTGATCTCGGCCTCGGTGCCGGTGGTGACCACCATGCCGGCACCCTGCTGCACCGCCACCTTTTCGCCCCCGGCAAACCGGGGCGCAGGCAGCACCTTCATCTCAATATCGTGGATCTGGTTATCCCCGGGCATCACCTGCTTCGGAAAGAAGGTGGCACTGGCACAGGAGCTTACACAGCCCAGCAGTGCGCCGGTTTTCACGTCATCGCTGCGGAAGCGGCCATTGGCAGCAAAATACCCCTTGACGAAGGGCACATAGTAGTTATCCCACAGCTTGCGCACCACATCATGGTCAAAGTGCAGGGTCATTTTGCCATTGTGCACTTCAAAAATTTCGCAGCCCAGCTGCTTTGCGCCCACGATCATATAGTTTGCCATGGCATCCCTGCCAAACAGTGCCCTGCCGCCGGACCAGTTGTAGTACTGCTCGGCTACCGCCGTCACGCCCTCCATGGTGGAAAGAGCGCCGTAGCGCACAAAGGTGTCTTTCGAGAACCGCTGCCAGTCGGTATCGTTAAAGAACATCAGCTCGGTGGATTTTGCCACCGGGAAAATTTTTATGCTGCCGCTGCCGTCAAAATCACCCTCGGTGATATAGCCGGGCACAAAGGCGGCCTGTTCATCCTCGGTCAGGTAGTCCTTTAAATCCACCACCATGCCCATCTGATCCAGCTTGTACGCGGTATCTGCGTAGGCGGCAAAAATGGTGGGCATCTCCGCAGAGCCCACCTTGCCTTCTGCAGCGTCCATCACGTTGGTTTCCAGATCATTCACCGTGCCCTGACTGGAGCCTGTCACCCGGATGCCCTTTTCCTTGCCGATGGTCTCGTTGAAGGTGCTTACAAGGCGGTTGAAGCTTTCCAGCTGGTCGCCGTTGTAGTAGTTCCACACCGTGATGTCGGTCACTTCTTTTTTGCCCGTTTTTGCATCGCAGCCGGACACTGCCAGTGCCGCTGCCGAGACCGCAGCCGCCGCCAGAAAGCTGCGGCGCGAGATCTTATTCTTCATCCCATACCCTCCCAGCGTATACAGGCGCATTTTACCCCATACCATACTATTTTATATAATACCACCGTTTCCGGCATAGTGTAAACTCTTTCTTGAAAAATCTGGTAAAAAAGTGCAGATGACGAATTCCGGTCTGGTTTTTTGGCAGTTCTGTCAAAAAACACGTCACAAACGCAAAAAAGCCCCCGCCGACAGAGGGAAAAAAGTGTCGGCGGGGGCTCGGGGAAATGTCAAATCAGGGGTTCAGGGCTCAGTCGTCTGCGGCCTCGTCCAGATTGCCCAGCTTCTTGGCCTGCTCCACAACGGCAGGCACCAGCATCTCGGGCAGGGTCTCGTAACGGGCGAACTCGGTGGTGAACCAGCCGCGGCCCTGTGTGGTCTGCCGGATAAAGGTGGTAAAGTTTGCAAGCTCTGCCAGCGGCACCTCGGCAATGATGGTCTGCAAGCCGTCCTCGTCCGGCTCCATGCCCAGCACACGGCCACGGCGCTTGGTCACATCACCCATGATGTCGCCGGTGTTGTCGTTGGGCACATGGGCCTTCAGGGTGTGGATAGGCTCCAGAATGACGGGGCCGGCCTCCGGCATAGCAGCTTTGTAGGCCAGCTTTGCAGCCATGATAAAGGCCATTTCAGAGCTATCCACCGGGTGGTAGCTGCCGTCCAGCAGGGTGGCCTTCAGGCCGACCACGGGGTAACCGGCCAGCACGCCCTTTTCGGCAGCCAGACGCACGCCCTTTTCTACGGCGGGGAAGAAGTTCTTGGGCACGCTGCCGCCGAACACCTTTTCCTCGAACACGACCTGCTCGCTGTCGCAGGGCTCGAAGTTGATGATAACGTCACCGAACTGGCCGTGACCGCCGGTCTGCTTCTTATGGCGTCCCTGCTTCTGGCAGGCCTTGCGGATGGACTCGCGGTAGGCGATGCGGGGAGCTTCCAGACCGATCTCCACGCCGAACTTGTTCTTCAGCTTGGCCTTGACCACGTCCAGATGCTGCTCGCCCAAGCCGCCGATGACCTGCTGATGGGTCTCGGCGTTGTTGATGTAGCACAGGGTGGGGTCCTCTTCCATCAGGCGTGCCAGTGCGCTGGAGATCTTGCCCTCGTCGCCCTTCTTGGCCACGGTAACCGCCATGAACAGGCTGGGCTTGGGGAACACAGGGGCGGGCAGCTTGACCACGCGGTCTGCATCGCACAGGGTATCGCCGGTCTTTGCGCTCACCAGCTTTGCCACAGCGCCGATATCACCGGCACCGATGCCGTCGTTTTCCATCTGCTTCTTGCCAAGGACGGTCAGGGGTTTGGTGATCTTTTCCACCTCGCCGGTGCGGGCGTTGGTCAGCGGCTCGCCAGCGGTCACCTTGCCGCTGATAACGCGCAGATAGCTCAGCTTGCCCACGAACGGGTCAGCCACGGTCTTAAAGACGTAGGCGGCAGTGGGCTCGTCCTCGGTGCAGTGCAGCTCCACCGGCTCGCCGTTGGCGTCCTCGGCCAGCGTGCTGGCTTCGTGCTCCGGGCTGGGCAGCAGCTTGTGCATATTGAACAGCAGCATATCCAGTGCCTGCAGGTTTACGGCGCTGCCGCAGAACACAGGAGTGATCAGGCCGTCCTTAACGCCCTTGCGCATACCCTCCACGATCTCCTCGGTGGTAAAGGGTTCGCCGCCGAAGAACTTTTCCATCAGCTCATCGTCGGTTTCTGCAATGGCTTCGCTCATGGCCTCGATCAGGCCCTGGAAGCGGTGGCCGATGTCCGGCAGATCTACCTGGATCTGCTTGCCGCTCTCGTACTTGAAGGCCTTCTGGCTGAACAGGTTGATGTACACGGGGGTGCCGTCATCCAGCTTTGCGGGCACGACACAGGGGCAGACAGTGGAGCCGAAGCGGATCTTCATGTCCTCAAGGATCTTGAAGTAGTTGGCGTTTTCCAGATCGCACTTGGAGACGAACACCATGGTGGCCTTGCCATTTTTGCGTGCCAGCTGGAACGCCTTTTCTGCGCCCACGGTAACGCCGCTGCGGCCGGACACGCACACCAGCACGCTCTCGGCGGCGCGGATGCCCTCGTACTCGCCTGCTTCAAAGTCGAACAGACCCGGTGCATCGATCAGGTTGTACTTGATGCCCTCGTACTCCACCGGCACAACGGAAGCCGACAGGCTGGCCTTGCGCTTTGCTTCCTCGGGATCAAAGTCCGAAATCGTGGTGCCGTCCTCGACCCGGCCCATACGCTCGGCAGCGCCCGAAAAATAGACCAGTGCTTCGGTCAGCGTGGTCTTGCCGCTGCCGGCATGGCCGGCAATCAGAATATTGCGGATGTTGTTGCTTGCGTATTTCATATCGGTTTTTCCCTCATTTCCGCCGCACGGAGCGTTCTCTCCGTTTTTGTGGCATATTTTACAAAGATAATACCACATCTGAAACGATTTTTAAATATATCGTTTCAAATTTTAGCAAAAGCGCCTGCCAAACTTCCGGGCACTGTTTTGTGCAAGTTGACATCGGGGCGTAAAATGGGCAGTCAGAAAAAACAGAACTCCCGGCATCGCGTATAGGTGCGGAGCCGGGAGTTTTCGTTGCAAATATGCGGGTTTTGTGGTATGCTGTAAGTGCCGCTTCGGCGGTAAGGGCGTTGACCCAAAACGCAAGGCGGCTCTGTGTCCTCACTGGTTCTGCAAATCACCCCAGAGTGAAGCAGATGTCAGGAGGGCAGCTTTTTGAAGTGATCTCTCCTGATGCTTTCGGCGGAAGGAGGGATGTTGGATGTCGATCTCCGAGATTCTGATGCTTCTGACGCTTATCGTCACCATTGTACATGTGACCTTTGAAATCACATGGAAACTCGAGCAGAGAGAAAAACACCATGACAACGACAAAAAGAAAAAGTGACCGCCAGCGCTTCCCCAAGCCACGGTCACTTGATCTTTTGGTCATTTGATCCATGAGGAGCGGAGCCGTTTTGCCGGGCAGCGCTCTTTCTATTCGTAGTATAGTCTATTTTTCCGGGTTTGTCAAGCCGCAGACCCGCATAAAGGGGCAGGAGGTTTTACGCGATGAAACGCGAGGATTATATCAACTGGGACGAATATTTTATGGGCATTGCGCTGCTTACCGCCATGCGCTCCAAGGACCCCAACAGTCAGGTGGGTGCGTGCATCGTAAGCCCGGAAAATAAGATCCTTTCTCTGGGCTACAACGGGATGCCCATGGGCTGCAGCGATGACGAGATGCCTTGGGAGCGGGAGGGTGCACCTCTGCAGACCAAGTATATGTACGTCTGCCATGCCGAGCTGAACGCCATCCTCAACAGCGCCCACAACAACCTGAAGGGTGCCCGGGTGTATGTGACCCTGTTCCCCTGCAACGAGTGCACCAAGGCCATCATCCAGTCCGGCATTGCCGAGGTGGTGTACTACGGCGACAAGTACCACGACAGCGATTCCAGCATTGCGGCGCGGTTCATGTTCGAGCACGCCGGTGTCCGGCTGACCCCCTATAAGCCCACCGGACGCCGGGTAGAGCTGGAGCTGTAAGCTCCCTCTTGACCTTCCCGATGCAACGTACTATAATAGAATCATGGCTTGAATAAATATTCAAGAGTGTTTGCATAGAGAGGGAAATATACAATGGAACTGAAAAATCGCAGCTTTTTGAAGCTATTGGACTACACCCCTGCCGAGATCGGGCAGCTGCTGGAACTGGCCGCTGACCTGAAAGCCAAAAAGAAGGCCGGTATCCGGCACGACCAGCTGCGGGGCAAGAACATCGCCCTGATCTTTGAAAAGACCTCCACCCGCACCCGCTGCAGCTTTGAGGTCGCCGCTCACGATCTGGGCATGGAGGTCACCTACCTTGACCCGTCGGGCAGCCAGATCGGCAAAAAGGAATCCATTGCCGACACCGCCCGGGTGCTGGGCCGGATGTTTGACGGCATCGAGTACCGCGGCTATGGGCAGGAGATCGTGGAAGACCTGGCCCATTACGCCGGTGTTCCGGTCTGGAACGGCCTGACCAACGAGTTCCATCCCACCCAGATCCTTGCCGACTTCCTGACCATCCGGGAGCACTTTGGCAGCCTGAAAGGCATCCATTTCGTCTACTTCGGCGATGCCCGCTACAACATGGGCAACAGCCTGATGGTGGGCTGTGCCAAGATGGGTCTGCACTTCACCGCCTGCGCCCCCAAAAAGTATCAGCCGGATGCCGCCCTGATTGCACAGTGTCAGGCCATTGCCGCCGAGACCGGTGCCACCCTGACCTTTGAGGAGGACCCCGCCAAGGCTGCCCAGGGTGCCGATGTCCTTTACACCGATGTGTGGGTCTCCATGGGCGAGCCCATCGAGGTCTGGGCCGAGCGCATTCACGACCTGGCCCCCTATCAGATCAATCAGGAGCTGATGAATATTGCAGGTTCCAAGGCCGTGTTTATGCACTGCCTGCCCGCCTACCACGACCACAAGACCGCTGTGGGCAAAGAGATGGGCGAGCGCTTTGGCCGCGATGCCATGGAGGTGACCGATGAGGTATTCGAGGGCCCCCAGAGCATCGTCTTTGACGAGGCCGAAAACCGGATGCACACCATCAAAGCCGTGATGGCGGCTACGCTGGGCTATCAGAAATAACAGCTTCTCTCTCAGCACAATATGCACAGGCCCGGTCGTTCCCGAACGATCGGGCTTTTTTGTTTCTGTCTCCCGTTCCCGGTCTGCCGGAGGCTCCCCTGTAATGGGTTCTGGCCGTGCGGGAAAATTTTCCATTCTCCGAAAGCGTTGCAATTACAGTTGAAAATCCGTTGCAAAACCCATATACTAAAAGGGTAATGCTCTGGAAAAGGAGGGAGACTATGGGCGGAGGACATCTTTCCCGGCCGGACTTCGGGATGCCGCAGCCGGACCCGGACCACCCGCTGACCGAATTCTATCTGCTGCTGCAGCACGGGCTGGACAAGGCGGGGGTTTTCCACCTGCCTGCGCTCTATGCCAGCTTCCGGACACCGGCCCGGCGCATCTATGCCGACGAGGCCGCCGGGTGCCTCACCCTCAGCGAAACGGCGGACGAGGGTGCTGTTCTGCTCTCTGCTCCCCGGAACCTCCAGCTGCTTTACAGCAGCCTGCATGTGGAGCCGGATGGCTCCCCCGCCGCCCTGCTGCTCACCGAGGAGTGTTCCCGCGCTGTCTGCGCGGTGCAGCTGCTGCCTCCCTTTGTCTGGGAGGACCCGCTGCCGCCCCTGCCGGATGTCCCGGCCGCTCTGACCCTGCAATTGACCCTGCAGGATGTGGAGGCCATCGACACCGACCCTGCCGCCCTTGCCCGCCGCCTGTGCCAGACCACCCGGCAGAAGCACTGGCTGGCCCACCCCAAAGCAGATTTGTATCTTGCGGAGAAAATTGCCCTTTTCCAAAGGCTATATCGTTAATGCAATAATCCGTGCGCTTCACCCGTATATGGGGTGAAACGTCCCTTTGAAACAGTTGTTTCCACCAGCCCCGCCCGGGGCCGCAAAGGAGAGAAAGAGACTTATGGGACAGTTGACCAAAGACGAAGTTTTTGCGCTGGCTGTACAGCGATACAGCGACACCGTGTTCCGCGCCGCGATGCACAATTGCAGCTGCACCGCCGACGCGGAGGACGTGGTGCAGGATGTGTTTGAAAAGCTCCTGCGCTACGAAGGCCGCTTTGAGAGTGAGGAGCACCTCAAAGCCTGGCTGCTGCGGGTCGCCATCAATCGCTGCCGGGATATCACCCGGGCCGCGCGCCAGAAGGACACCGAACTGGACGAAAACATTCCTGCCCCGGAATCCGGAAATGACGGCAGTGTGCTCGATGCGGTGCGCACTCTGCCGGAAAACTACCGCAACGCCGTGTACCTCCATTATTACGAGGGCTACACCGCCGCCGAGGTAGGCCGGATGCTGGGTGCGCCCACCAACACGGTGCTCAGCTGGCTGCGGCGGGCACGCGCCCAGTTACATACGCTGCTGAAGGAGGAGATCGAAGATGAGGTGGTATGAATACAAGATGGAAGTGGACGATCTGCACGCTTCCGATGACCTGAAGGCAAAGCTGCTTGCCCTGCAGGCCAATGCCGCCGAGACCCCCGGTGCCAAGAGCATCCCCATGCCCGCGCCTTCCCCGACCCCCAAAAAACAGAAGAAGCCCCTCCACTTTCCCGCCCGGCGCTGGGCCCAGCTGGCCGCCTGCGTGGCAGTCTGCGGGGTCTGCCTGTACGGTGCCGTGTATGCCTATGAATGGAAAGGGGTCACCCTGCTGGGCGGCGGCTCTTCCTCCAACTACTCCGCCGCCAAGGCATCCGCCCCGCAGGCCGCTGTCTACTCCATGGAGGACACTGAAAACGCCGCTTCCGGTTCTGCGGACAACGGCATCTCCACCTTTGGCGCAGAGGACAGCTACCGGTCAGCAGACACTGCCACCGGCGGTTCCCTGCTGACCTCCGGCGAAGCGGAGAGCGATGCTTCCACCCGCACCGCCGACAGCGCCAAGATCATCTATACTGCCAACCTCACGCTGGAGACCCGGGATTACGATACCGCCCGCGCGGCACTGGATGCGGCTCTTTCTGACGCGGACGGCTATATGGAATCCAGCAGCGAGTACACCAACACCGACAGCACCCGGAGCGTCAGCCTGACTTTGCGGGTGCCCCAGGACAGCTACAAGAGCTTTCTGGCCGCCGCTGCCCAGTCCGGCAGCGTGACCTACCAGAACCAGCAGGCGGAGGATATTACCACCCGGTATATGGACACCGAGGCCCGGCTGGCCAGCCTGACCGCCCAGCGCACCCGCCTGCAGGAGCTGCAGGCTCAGGCCGACACCCTGGCCGACCTGCTGGAGATCGAGTCCAGCCTGAGCGATGTGCAGTACCAGATCGAGAGCTGGCAGAGCCAGCTGGACTGGTACAGCAATCAGGTCTCCTGCTGCACCGTCTATATCACCCTGAACGAGGTGGAGACCCTGACCCCCACCAGCACCAGCTTCGGCGCAAAGCTGCTGGCCGCCCTGCGCAATGGCTGGACCGGCTTCGTGTCCGGTGCACAGGCCGTGGCGGTGTTCCTTGTGGGCGCATGGCCCGCCATCCTCATCGGCGCGGTCTGCGGCGTGATCTACTACCGTGTCCGCCATCCCAGAAAGAAAAAGTAAAAAACTTTTCCAAAACCCTTGACATCCACCCGCCTCTGTGGTATTATACTTGAGCAGTCAGCGAACAGCTGATGCAGACAAGTAAATATCGCGGGGTGGAGCAGTCTGGTAGCTCGTCGGGCTCATAACCCGAAGGTCGTTGGTTCAAATCCGGCCCCCGCAACCACTAAGCAGGTTGAATTCGTAGAATTTGACCTGCTTTTTTTGTGCTTGCACAGCAAAGCGGGAAGCGCCGCCGCTGTTGCACATTGTGCAGCGTGAACAGTGTAGAATATTATTATAACTTTTTATATTTGATCAGTGCGCAAAAAGAAACTGTCCTACGTTAAATGTTCACATCGTTCGGGTTGAACATTGTGGGTGCGGAATGCTGTGTTTCCAGGTCTGAATGCCCACATTGTTCAAAACTCTGTGGGTCATAGGCGCAGCCCGCTGCGGCTTGAACAGTGTAGCCCGCTGCGGGCAGCGCAGCCGAAGTCAGTATGTGTTTGTCATGCTTTTATCATACTGCTTTTGCTTTGGAAGAGTTAGAAGATCTTCAAGGTAAAAACGGTCATTTTTGCAATTTTGCGCGATTGCGTCTGCACCGCATCCGGAGGATATCGTGCTTGTTGCCCGGCAAAAAGAATAAAACTTTCCCATTTTATAATAAGAACGTTCTGGCAAAGACCGTCTTTTTCTGTTATACTCTAGCCAATGAATACAGCTGTAACAGGAGGATGTTATGGAAAAGAATGTACTGAACACCGATCTCACCGGCAAGGTGGCTGTCGTCACCGGCGCAAGCGGCACGCTGTGCTCCATTTTTGCCAAGGCGCTGGCCCGGGCGGGCGCAAAGGTGGCGCTGCTGGGCCGCAACATGGATAAGCTCAAGGAGCTTGCGGACGAGATCGAGGCCGAAGGCGGCACCGCCAAGGGCTACACCTGCAACGTGATGAACAAGGCCAACTGTCTGCAGGTAGCCGAGGATGTGCTGGCAGACTTTGGCCCCTGCGATATCCTTGTGAACGGTGCCGGCGGCAACAACGCCCGCGCCAACACGGACAAGGAATATTTTGAGATGGCCGATCTGGAAAGCGACACCGTCACCTTTTTTGATCTGGACGAGAGCGGCGTGGAGATGGTGTTCAACCTGAACTTTATCGGCACGCTGCTGCCCACGCAGGCCTTTGCACGGCAGATGGTAGGGCGCGAGGGCTGCAACATTCTGAACATTTCCAGCATGAACGCCTACCTGCCCCTGACCAAGATCCCTGCCTACTCCGGCTCCAAGGCTGCTGTGACCAACTTTACCCAGTGGCTGGCGGTGCACTTCAGCAAGGTGGGCATCCGGGTCAACGCCATTGCCCCGGGCTTTTTTGCCAGCGAGCAGAACGCAAAGCTGCTCTTCAACGAGGACGGCACCCCCACCGACCGCACCAAAAAGATCCTTGCCGCCACCCCCATGGGACACTTCGGCGACAGCGAGAAAGACCTTGTGGGCGCACTGCTGTTCCTGTTGAACAATGATGCAGCCGGTTTCATCACCGGCATCTGCCTGCCGGTGGACGGCGGCTTCTCGGCTTATTCCGGCGTGTAATAAGTACCATAAAATATACAAAACCACCCCTGCCTCCCGGTGCAGCAGCCCGGCGGGACAGGGGTGGTTGTTTTCAGCAGGGTTGAACAAAAGGCTTCCCCCGGCCGGGGGAAGCCTTTATGCGGAAAAATGAATTTCTATGGGGTCACTTCTTCGGGTGCTTTTTGCGCCATGCAAGCGCCACGGCAACAGCGGCACACGCCAGCACTGCCAGCGGCCAGACGGAGGCCAGCGCAACTACCAGCTGCTGCAAGCCGTTTACAAAGTTGCCCCAGCCGGAGACAAGGGCCGTGCCGATGCGGGAGAAGAAGCCCTCGTCGGCGGGTGTGTAAGTCTGCACCTCGTTCAGGTCGATATACACGGTGCACTGCTGCACCTGATCGCTGTACCAGTCCAGCTGGCTCTGCCAGCTCTCGATCTGGGACTGCACTTCGGTAAGGGAGTCCTCGATCTGCAGCAAGTCCGAAAGAGTTTCGGCCTGTGCCTGCAGCTGCTGTAAGCGGGTGCGCTGTGCCTGCAGGTTAGAAAGCCGCGCGGATACGTCCATATACTGAGTGGTCACATCATCGGCCTGCTGGCTGCGATAGGTCACATTACCGGCAGCGGCCACAGCATCCAGAAAGCTCTGGTAGTTGGCCTGCGGTACCCGGTAGGTCAGGTTGACCGAGCGGCTGGAGCCGGTGCTGGAATACTCGCTGCTGGATTCCAGATAGCCGCCCGCTTCGGCAAGAGCGCTGTCCAGCGCACTGCGGGCTGCTTCGTAGTCCTTGCTTTCCAGCGTCAGGTTGGCAGTGTAGATGATCTTGGCACTGTCCACCGCAGGGGCAGCAGCTTCGGTGCTGCCGGTGCCGCTGTACTCCGTTTCCAGAGAGCGGTCGTCTGCCTCCAGACTGTAATTTACTACCTCGGGGGCGCTGTCCAGCGCGGCGTGCTGGACAGCAAAGCTGTCCGATGCCATGGAAGCAGCGGAGCTGTTGGCAGCGCCCTCGGCTGCGTATAGGGCGGGCGCGCTGCTTTTGGCGCTGCCCATCCCGATGCCCAGATGCAGGGTGCTGTAACCCAGCACACACACAGCCAGACAGGCGGCCAGCGTGCCCAGCTGCTTTACCGGGAAGTGGATGGGCTTTTTCTTCTTGGTTTCGGTGTTCAGGGGTGCTGCGGGTGCAGCGGTCTGCGGGGCAGGGGCGGCCATCATAGGCTCATCCTTTTCCTCCGCAGTCAGGGTGTCGGTCATGGCCAGCAGTTTTGCCTTCAGATCGTCCGGGGCAGTCAGGTCATCGACCTCCATCTTATATTCATACCACCTCATCTTCGATCTCCTCCTTCAGCATCGTATGTAACTGTGCCCGTGCGCGCCGCAGCCAGCTTAGTACCGTGTTTGTGGGCACCGCCATCATCCGCCCGATCTCTGCCGCAGTGTATCCTTCGTAGTAATGCAGATAGATGGCATTGCGATAGTTTTCCGGCAGCGTGCGGATGGCATCCAGCACACTGCCGTCCTCCGCAAGGACATCGGGGGCGGGCAGGTTCTCGTCCAGCTCGGTGTCCTTTTGGTGGGCGGCGCGGGTCAGGTCCCGGCAGCGGTTGATGGCCACCCGCAGCAGCCATGCTTTGAGATGCTCCTCACTCTCAAAGATGCCGTTGTAGTGCAGCAGCTTTTCAAACACATCCTGCACCACATCCTCAGCATCGGCTGTGCAGCGGCAATTATGCACCGCAGTGCGGTAGACGGTGTCGCTGTAACGCTGCACCGCCAAGGTAAAAACTTCGTTTCTGGTCAGCTGTCCCATTGTTATAAACTCTCCTTGGATGCCCGGAAGCGGGCTTCTCGATGGAATGTTTGTGGTTCTCACGGGGACGTTCACTCAATATACGGCTCAGCATCCCCGATTATTGCAGAACAAAACCCGGTTCCTTCCATTTTTTGTGTGCCGGACGCACCGGACCGCAAGGCACGTCCACGTTCTCCGACAGAGGTTGGATATCCTGCCGGTTTACCGGTCAGTATACCACGGAATCGCAAAAAAGTAAAAGAGGGGAGCCCTTCCTTATTTATAGACCCTTTGCAGCAGCGCCAGCCGCTCGGAGAGAAAGGTCTCAGCCTTGGGGTGGTGCAGCCAGCATTTGCCATCGGTGCTGTGTACCAGTTTCTGCGCCAGTGCGGCAGGGGCGGTGTCGATGGCTATCACGTCCTGCATGGTCAGTTGCAGGGTGAGTGCCGCCGGTACATCCGGAAGCGGCGGCAGCGGGTCCTCCCACACAAAGGGCGGCAGCAGCTGCACCGCCACGGTCAGGCGGGTGCACTCCTCGGTCAGCAGAAGGGCGGCGGGGGTGCCGTCCGGCTGCACTTGTAGGCTGCTGTATAAAAGCTGCATCCGGGCAGGGGAGAGCAGCCGGGCCAAGCCCTCTGCCGGGGCAGCCGCAAGCTGCAGATACCCGGCGGCTTCCTCCCGGTAGATGCGCCGGGCAGGGGCGTGCAGCCCTGCGTAGAGGGCGGGCAGCATAAAGCTGCCGCTTTTTTCCAGCGCCTGCTGCGCCAGCAGATAGAACTCGGTCAGCGGGTACGCCGCATCCGGCTGCGGCATCCCGAAATCCGGCCGCGATACATGACCTCCACCCATGGGGACCTCCTTGACAAAACACGATGATGCGATTATGATATATACTATAAACAGAAGGGGCGCTGACTGCAAAGGTCAGCTTTCCATCCCGCATTAGTCAAAAAGATTGACCGCTAGTTTGGTAGACTGGGGCGGTCAATTTTATTTTAACATACTTTCCACAGTATTACAATCAAAGTTCAGATTGTAAACCCCTTACAAACTTTTCCGTTGACCTGCGGCGCACCGGTGCGGTATACTCGGGCACAGATGCCTTGCAAAACGAAAAAACAGAGGGGAAAACTGACTATGAAAGACAAAAAACTGACCACCTACCAGATGGCTGTCACCGCTGTGATGGCTGCCGTGCTGTGCGTGCTGGGCCCGCTGACCGTGCCCATCGGAGCCGTGCCTATCTCGCTGGCAAACTTTGTCATCTGCCTGACCGCATGGCTGCTGGGGCCGAAGTTCGGCACCCTGAGCGTGGTCATCTATCTGGCACTGGGTGCCATCGGTATTCCGGTGTTCTCCGGCTATGGTGCCGGCCTTGCCAAGCTGGCAGGCCCTACCGGCGGTTATCTGGTGGGCTATCTGCTGCTGGCCTTTATCGGCGGTATGTTCATTGAAAAGAGCAAGGGCAACCCGGTGATCTCCGCTGTGGGTCTGGTGCTGGGCGATGCCGCCTGCTATGTGCTGGGCACGGCATGGTTCGTGTTCCAGATGCAGTGCGAGCTGGGCTACGCGCTGACCGTCTGCGTCTACCCCTTCATTGCGCTGGACTTGGGCAAGATCGTGGTGTCCTGCATCGTGGGTGCGCTGCTGCGTAAGCGCCTGACGCAGGCAGGCGTGCTGAAACTGCAGAATGCAGTTTCGGAATGATTGCGAATTGCTTTTGAAAAGAATAAGCCCGGAAGGTCTGTGAGCCTTCCGGGCTTATCTCTTTATTCCTGATATCCCAAGGTGGCCGCCATGACCGCCTTGATGGTGTGCATCCGGTTCTCGGCCTCGTCAAACACGATGCTCTGGGGGCCTTCGAACACCTCGTCGGTCACCTCCATGGCATCGCGGCCAAAGCGCTCGCCCATCTCCTTGCCCACGGTGGTCTTGTGGTCGTGGAAGGCGGGCAGGCAGTGCATGAACACAGCGTGCGGGCCTGCAATGTCCATCAGCTGCTGGTTGATCTGGTAGGCGGCGAGGTCGTTGATGCGCTCGGCCCAGACCTCCACCGGCTCGCCCATGGACACCCACACGTCGGTGTAGAGCACGTCGGCACCCTTGGCAGCCTTGGCGGGGTCCTCCTCAAAGGAGATGGTCGCGCCGGTCTCGGCGGCGATGGCCTGGCACTGGGCCACGAGGGCCGGGTCCGGCTGGTACTTCTTGGGGGCGCAGGCGGTGAAGTGCAGGCCCATCTTGGCACAGCCCACCATCAGGCTGTTGCCCATGTTGTAGCGGGCGTCGCCGAAGTAGACGAAGTTGATGCCCTTCAGCTTTCCGAAGTGCTCCCGGATGGTGAGGAAATCGGCCAGGATCTGGGTGGGGTGGAACTCGTTGGTCAGGCCGTTCCACACCGGCACACCGGCGTAGTGGGCCAGGTCTTCCACGATCTGCTGGCCGTAGCCGCGGTACTCGATGCCGTCAAACATGCGGCCCAGCACCCGGGCGGTGTCGGCGATGGACTCCTTTTTGCCGATCTGGCTGCCCGACGGGTCGAGGTAGGTGACTTCCATGCCCAGGTCGTGGGCGGCGACCTCAAAGCTGCAGCGGGTGCGGGTGGAGGTCTTCTCGAAGATAAGGGCAATGTTCTTGCCGCGCAGAGCATCGTGGCGGATGCCGGCCTTTTTCTTTGCCTTCAGGTCGGCGGCGAGGTCAAGCAGACCTTCGATCTCTTCGGGAGTGTAATCGAGAAGCTTCAAAAAGCTGCGGTTCGTAAGATTCATTGTATATATTCCTCTCTATGCGCAAAAATTTGAATATTTATACTTTCGCAGACCCTATTATAATACAGAGCAAAGGTGGGGTCAAGAGGAAGCGGTTGACGCACCTGTCAAAATTGAGATCCAATGCAAAAGTCAAGGTGCTATGAAAAAATTTAACATCTTACAACTCCAGCTCCATCTTCCGCCCGCTGGGCTGATAGGGGGTGAGCCGGACGCCGGCCTTTTTGAACATGAACCGCGCAGCTACGCTGGAATCGGTGTCGTGGTACTTGTCGCTGTAGTAGACGACCTCGGCGATGCCGGACTGGATGATGGCTTTGGTACACTCGTTGCAGGGGAAGAGGGTGACATACACCCGCGCGCCCTTGAGGTTGTTGTGGGCGCTGTTGAGGATGGCGTTCAGCTCGGCGTGGCAGACGTACATATATTTCGTATTCAGCGGCTCACCCTCCCGCTCCCACGGCATGGCGTCGTCGTCGCAGCCGATGGGCATACCGTTGTAGCCCAGAGAGAGGATCTTGTTTTCCTGGCTGACGATGCAGGCGCCC
>OGLN01001164.1_pt1 | contig 19736 bp, 17 predicted proteins | sample 1572641 | NCBI WGS metagenome assembly OGLN01 (sample SAMEA2581903, study PRJEB24529) | metagenome | biome: Human gut stool | place: China | collected 2011
AGGTCACCGACCTGATGACCGCCATGCGGCAGGACGCCGGCTGCGAGATCTCCCTTCTGCGTGTCGACGGCGGCGCGAGCGTCAGCGATTTGATGATGCAGTTTCAGGCGGATTTGCTGCGCATTCCGGTCGACCGGCCCGCGATGGTCGAGACGACGGCGTTTGGCGCGGCATCGCTCGCGGGTCTGGCCGCGGGCGTGTGGAAGGACTTGGACGAGCTGAGCACGCTCCGGTGCAGTGAGCGCGTCTTCACCCCCGAGCGGGCGCAGTACGAGTGTGAGGAGCTGTACCGCGGCTGGAAGCGCGCCGTCGGCTGCGCGCAGGGCTGGGTCGAGAAAAAGTGAACGCTGTCACAAAAAATTTATACTTTTGTCGTAAATTATCCATTGAAATGAAAGCCCCGGTAGCTTATACTGTCAATAACAAACCCGAGGACACGGTTTGAAAGGAGAAAGTACTATGGCATTTTTCGATAACTTCAGCAAGAAGGTTCAGGACGTCGCGTTCGTGGCGACTGAGAAGGCACAGCAGGTCGCGGCCGTTGCCGGTGAAAAGGCAAATGCCGTTGCCGATAAGGCCAAGACCGAGTATGAGATGGCATCTGAGCGCCGCAGCATGGACAAGAACTACCGCGCCATCGGCGAGTGGTATGTCTCCACGCTCGAGGGCGACGCGCCCGAAGCGGTCGCCGATATCGTCGCGGCCATCAAGGCCTCTCAGGAGAAGCTCGCCGCTTACGAGGCCGCCAAGGCTGAGGCTGCCGCTGCCAAGAAGGCGCATGAGCCCATCATCGAGGTGACCATCGAGAAGGACGCGGAAGAGAAAGCGCCCGCTGCGGAGGAACCCAAGGAGCCTTCCGAAGCCGAGGAGACCAAGGAGGACTAAATCCTTCCCAATGTGCGGCGCAGCTCTGGCTGCGCCGCTTTTTTCCAGCTTAGGGCAAATCTGGTCTGCATAATTTGTTTTGTTTTGACTATATGAATAATACCAGGACGGGATATAATACAGCCAACAACCAAAACAAAGGAGCACCCGATCATGAACGATAAAAAGATCAGAAAGCTTGTCCTTGCCGCACTGCTTGCGGCGCTTGTCTGCGTGGCGACGATGGTCGTGCAGATTCCCTCTCCGATGCAGGGCTATGTGAACCTGGGCGACTGCTTCGTGCTGCTGTCCGGCTGGCTGCTGGGCCCCTGGTATGGCTTTGCGGCGGGCGGCATCGGCTCGATGCTGGCAGACATTTTCCTCGGCTATGCGCACTACGCTCCGGGCACCCTGGTCATCAAGGGCGTGATGGCGCTGGTCGCTGCGCTGATGTATGAAAAGATGGGCCGCACTGCGACCTCCCGCATCGCCGGTGGCGTTGTGAGCGAGATCATCATGGTGCTCGGCTATTTCGGCTACGCTTCTCTCCTGCTGGGCAAGGGCCTTGCCGCTGCGGCAAGCATCCCCGGCAACATCTTCCAGGGTGCGGTCGGCCTCGTGGTCGGCGTGCTGCTGGTCACGGTGCTTGAGCGCGCCAAGGTGACGGAGAAGCTGGCATAATAAATTTCTAAAGAGGTGTCAGATCATGGCGGGAATCGTACATGAGGTAGAAAATCATCGCCTGGTGGAACAGGCTTGCGGAGATCGCACATCTGCGCCGCGGACAGATTGTCGTCATCGGCTGCAGCACGAGCGAGGTCGTGGGCCATCAGGTCGGCAGCTGGTCGACGCCGGAGGTGGCGGACGCCATCTTCCGAGGGCTCTCCAGCGTATTTTCGCCCATGGGCGTGTATCTTGCCGCCCAGTGCTGCGAGCATTTGAACCGCGCGCTGATCGTGGAGCACGAGGCTGTGCCGAACGGCGAGATCGTCAACGTCCTGCCTCAGCCCAAGGCGGGCAGTTCGTTTGCGACGGCCGCGTACAAAGCGTTCCGCCATCCCGTGGCGCTCGAAGAGATACACGCCGACGCCGGACTTGACATCGGCGGCACGCTGATCGGCATGCACCTCAAAAAGGTCGCCGTTCCCGTTCGCTTGAAGCAGAACCGCATCGGTCAGGCCATTGTGCTGGCCGCGCGGACGCGTCCCAAATTCATCGGCGGCGAGCGTGCGATCTACGATGAGTCTCTCAAAGACGGTTATCCTGATTTCACCGATTGAACCAACACAGCAACAGAAAAAGCGCGATGCCCGATCTCGGGCGTCGCGCTTTTTCGTCGGTTCCTATCAAATTTTTCAGGCGAGGAAGCCCTTGAGAATCGTGTCTTCGGCCTCCTCCTCGGTGAGACCAAGGGTCTGGAGCTTTAAGAGCTGGTCGCCTGCGATCTTGCCGATGGCAGCCTCGTGGATGAGCTGCGCGTCGGTCGAATTCGCGGTGATGGCGGGGATGGATTCGATCGTGGCCTTGCCCATGATGATCGAGTCGCACTGCACATGGCCGAAGCACTTGCTGTTGCCGACGACCACGGGGTGGAAGATCTGCTTGGACTCATCCTGCGCAACAGAGCGGGAGATGACGCGGCCGCGCGCATCTTCGCCGTTGAGCTCGATCTCCATGTCGCTCTCGGCGTGCTGTTTGCCGTGAGTGAGAAGGCGCTCGGTGATGACGGCCTCGGCGCCCTTGCCGCAGACGATCTTCGTCTTGCGCACGGTGGAGTCGATGCCGCGGATCTGCACGGTCTCCATCTGGATGCTCGCGCCCTCGTCAAGGTAGACGATCGTGGTGGGGTTCATCACGCGCGTGCCGCTGCCGTCGCCCTCGCCGTAGTGCTTTTCCACATAGCGTACGTGGGAGTTTTTGCCAATGTAGAAGGTGTGGATGCCGTCATGGCGGCTCTCGTTGCAGCCGGAGTTGTGGATGCCGCAGCCTGCGACGATCTCAACGTCGCAATTCTCGCCGACGTAGAAGTCGTTGTAGACCATTTCGGTCACGCCGCTCTTGCTGATGATGACGGGGATGTGGCACTGCTCGCCCTTCGTACCGTCCTTGATGCGGATGATGATGCCGCTTTTACCCTCGGGCTGCGGGTCGATGGCGATGTGCTCGGTGGACTGGCGCGCCTCGCATCCGCTGTCCTTTCGAATGTTGAACGCGCCGACGGGCTTGCCCGTCAGGTCGGCGATCTTTTCAAGCAGGGAAGCGTCGATTTCGGTGATCATATTGTGTACTACCTCCTTACTTGTTCAGCACCGGGCAGGAGCCCAGCGTGTCCGCCATGATGAGCGGGAAAATTTCTTCTGTGCTGCCGCGGTGCTTGAGCTCGCCGCCGCCCACGACGACGATCTCGTCGGCGAGCTGGATGATGCGCTCCTGATGCGAGATGATGATCATCGTCGCAAGCTCGCGCTGGCGCAGCTGCTCGAACGTCTCAGTCAGGCGGGCGAAGCTCCACAGGTCGATGCCGGCCTCAGGCTCGTCGAAGATCATCAGCTCGCTGCCGCGGGCAAGGAGCGTTGCGATCTCGATGCGCTTGACCTCGCCGCCGGAGAGGGAGACGTCGACCTCGCGGTCGAGATAGTCGTTGGCGCAGAGGCCTACCTGCGTGAGGTACTTGCAGCACTTGTCCTTGCTGAGGTTTGCATCGCCCGAGGCGATGGTCAGAAGGTTGCGCACCGTGATGCCCTTGAAGCGCGGCGGCTGCTGAAAGCCGTAGCTGATGCCGAGTTTCGCACGCTCGGTGATGCCAAGGTGCGTGATGTCCTGACCGTTGAAGAGGATCTGGCCGCCCGTCGGCGTGACAAGGCCCATGATGACCTTGGCGAGCGTCGTCTTGCCGCCGCCGTTGGGGCCGGTGAAGACGATGAGCTTGCGGTCAGGAATGTCGATGGAAATGTCGTTTAAGATCGTCTGCTCTCCCTCAGGGGTGGAGACGGTATAGGTGATGTGCTTCAGTTCCAGCATGAAAAGAAGACCTCCTTACAGAAACTGCCATTGCTTGTCTTTAGTATGAACCGGATGGCAGAGAATGAAAAGTTGCAAATGCAACAAAATGCACAAAAATACAAAACAAAATGTAGTTTACCAGAAAAAATGGAAAAAATCAACGAGAGAGGTGCGATTTTCAAGATTTTCTTTTTCCCTGCGGGAAATAGGGAAATATCGGCTCTGCACGCCTGAAAAATGCACGCATAGGATAGAGACGAGAACCGTTCCGGAAAGGGGAAGAAGAACATGACGGAAATAAAAAAGCCCTGTGCCTGCGACTATGAAGCATGCCGCGAGGTGTGGAAGCGCGTCGCGCCGGGGGAGGACCCGTACCCGATGGCGGACAATGCAAACACACAGATGAGCGCACAGGATAGCGAGCTCACGCTCCCGGGCGCGGAGGCGGACCCTTGCTGCATGGGCAGCGAGGCAAGCGTATCGGTCGAGGTGCTGCAGGGCTTTCTGCGCGAGGAACTTGGCGACGCGCAGGTGTACGCGTATCTCTCCTCGTGCACGCCGCGGCGCGAGATGGCGCGAGCCTTCCGCGCGCTGAGCGAGGACGAGAAGCGCCACGCGCGCGATCTGGCTGCCGCGATCTACTTAATCACCGGCAAGGCATACTGCCCGCGCGTGTGCGTGGAGCAGCCGGATACGTGCGACCTCTGCGCGCTGCTGCGCAGCCTCTACCATGCGGAGGCCTGTGCGGGCTACAATTACGCCCGCGCGGGAGAGGAGACACTGGACCTGTGCCTCAGCAAGCTGTTTGCGGCGATGAGCGAAGACGAATACCGCCACGCAGAGCTCTTGATGAAGCTCCTCGGGCGGAAGATGAACGTCTGACGAGCAGAAAAAAGCGGAGCAGGAGAAATCCTGCTCCGCTTTGCTGTGCTTGGGTCATTCGATCGAGATGATATAGTAATAGACCGGCTGGCCGCCGCAGATCAGATTGACCTCGGCATCCGGGCACTTGCGGGTGAAGGCGTCGCACGCCTTGCGCGCGTCCTCTTCATTCACATCCTCGCCGTAGAAGACGGTGATGAACTCCGCTTCGCGGGACGCTGCCTCGTCGGAGAGCCCGTCGAGCAGCGCGGAGACGTCGCGGTCGGTGCCGAGCAGCTTGCCGTCCAGAAGTGCCAGATAATCGCCCTCGTGGATGTCGAAGCCGTCAAAATCGGAATTGCGCGCGGCGTAGGTGATCTGCGCGGTGGAGACGCACTGCGCGGCGTCCGTCATCGCCTTGGCGATGGCGTCTGCATCGCTCATGTCGGGATCGACGGCCATCATCGCGCTCACGCCCTGCGGGATGGAGGCGGTTGGGATGACCACGACGGTCTTCTCCGTCAGGCCGATGCACTGCTGTGCGGCCATGATGATGTTCTTGTTGTTCGGCAGCACGAAAACGGTGTGCGCGGGGACCTTTTTGATCTCCTTGAGGATGCTCTCGGTCGAGGGATTCATAGTTTGTCCGCCGCTGATGACGCCGTCGGCGCCAAGGTCGGTGAAGACGTTCGCAAGGCCCTTACCCGCGCAGACCGCGAGGAAGCCAAAGTCCTTTTCGGGCTCGGCTTCACCGGCATTTTCGTGCTCGGCGGCTTCGAGCTCCTGCTCGATGGCCTCAAGGTCGTCGGTGGACTGGGCCTTGCCGCCCGCGGCAAGCTGCTGGGCCTGCGTGCGCATGTTCTCGATTTTCGCGAGCTCGAGCGTGCCGTACTTCTGCGCCTCGGTCAGCGCCTCGCCCGGAATGTCGGTGTGAACGTGGACTTTGAAAGCCTCGTCGTCCTCGCCGATGACGAGCGAATCGCCGATGCCGTCGAGGAAGCGGCGGAACGGCTCAATGCTGCGTCCGCTCTTGCGGACGATGAACACGGTGTCGAACGTGAAGGTGATGTCCTCTTCGTTGAGCATGGCAAAATCGGCCTTCTCCTGTGCATTCTCTTCGGTGAGCTCGGGGCGCTCCTCGCCGCGCAGGGCGCTGAGCATACCGCCGAGAATCAGCAGGAAGCCCTTGCCGCCCGCGTCGACGACGCCGGCCTTTTTGAGAACGGGGTTCATGTCAGTCGTCTGCGCGAGCGTGATCTCGCCCTGGGCGATGGCCTGCTCGATGACGTACTCGACGCTGTTGTGCTCCTCGGCCGCGTTCACGGCGCGCTCGGCAGCGAGACGCGAAACGGTCAGGATCGTGCCCTCGGCGGGCTTCATCACGGCGTTATACGCCGCGGCGACACCCTCCTGAAGCGCGGCGGCAAACGCCGCGCCGTCGGCCTCCTTGCAGCCCTTGAGCTCCTTGGAGATGCCGCGGAAGAGAAGCGACAGAATGACGCCGGAGTTGCCGCGCGCGCCGCGCAGCAGCGCGGACGCCGTGACAGAGGCGGCCTGATCGACCGTCGCGGGCTCAATTTTCTTGAGCTCCTGCGCCGCGGTCTGAATGGTAAGACTCATGTTCGTGCCCGTGTCGCCGTCGGGAACGGGGAATACATTCAAATCATTGATAGCTTGCTGTGCCTGTGCGATGGAGACGGTGCCGAAGAGCAGCATCTCCTTGAACATGGCACCATTGATGGTATCGTGCATAGGATGATGTCCTCCTCGGTTTTTACATATTCATGCTGTCGACGCAAACGTCGATGCTGCGGATGCTTGCGCCGGTGTTTTCGCTGACCATATAGCGCACCTGATTGATGATGGAGCGGCAGACGGCGGCGATGTTCACGCCGTGCTCCACAACGATGTGCAGCTCGATGGAAATGTCCCCTTCTTCGTGGGGAATGATGCGCACGCCCTTGCTCATCGCCTCGCGGCGCAGCAGGTGGACGAGCCCGTCGGTCATCGAGCGGTAGGCCATGCCCTTGACGCCAAAGCAGCTCGTGGCCGCGGCGCCGGTGATATTAGACAGGGCGGCGTCGGAAATGCTGACTTCGCCCTTTTCGGTTTGTAGCCTGATCATGGAAGATACTCCTTTCTCCCTGGTCGATATGATATGACCATATCATTATATACGAAGCGGTGCAGAATAACAAGAGAAAATATTTTGCGTAAAATGCGGGAAAATGTCAAGGACTCTATTGAAAATAAACGGAAATTCACGTATTATGGAAACTAACGAGTTCAGTGCGCCCGCTTTGGGCGCTGCGGAGGGATAAACATGAGAGTCATCACAGGCTCGGCGCGCGGACGGCGGCTGGGCGAGCTCAAGGGCATGGAGACCCGCCCGACGACCGACAAGGTCAAGGAAAGTATTTTTAATTGTATCCAGTTCGACGTGGAGGATGCGCGCGTGCTCGATCTTTTTGCGGGCACGGGGCAGCTCGGCATCGAGGCGCTCTCGCGTGGGGCAAAAAGCGCGCTTTTTGTTGACAAGCGTGCAGACGCGGTCAAGCTCGTGCGCGAAAATCTCGCGCTGTTCCATCTGGAAGAAAACGCGCAGGTCATCTGCGGTGATTCGCTCGCCGCGCTCGGCACGCAGAGCGGGAGGTTCGACATCATCTTCCTCGATCCGCCGTACGAAAGCGGACTTTTGGAGCAGGCGATGGAAAAGATCGCGCAGTTTGACATTTTATCACCCCATGGTATAATGGTCGCGGAAAGTCCGCAGAACCAGACGCTTCCCGAGCTTCCCACGCCGTACGGACTGTATCGCGAGTACCGCTACGGCAAGATCAAGGTGAGCATCTATCACCGCGCGGTGGAGGAAGAGGCATGAGAATCGCAGTGTTTCCCGGCTCGTTCGACCCTGTGACGATCGGGCATCAGGACATTATCGCGCGCGCATCGAAGCTCTTTGACCGCGTGTATGTGTCCATCGTGCCGAACGGGACGAAGACGCACCCGATGTTCACCGACGAGCAGAAGCTCGCGCTCATGCGCGCGAGCGTCGAGGAGTTCCCCAATGTGGAAGCTGAGCTCGGCGGCGGACTTCTGACCGACTACGCGCTGCGCAAAAACGCGCAGTTTCTCGTGCGCGGCGTGCGCAACAGCGTGGATTTTGACGCCGAGCAGCAGCTTTCGCTCATCTATCGCGATGTGTCGGACGGCGCGCTCGAAACGGTGCTGCTGGTCGCGGAACCGAAGTATCAGCACATCAGCTCCACGATGGTGCGCGAGATGATCAAATACGGACAAGACCTTGAAAAATATATGCCGCTGCGCGCGGCGGAGCTTGTGAAAGGATGGAGAGAAGACCATGGCGAACAATGATGTGCAGCATCTTTTGGATATGCTTTACGAGATGATCGACGGCGCGAAGAACGCGCCGCTGACGAGCGACAAGTGCATTCTGAACCGCGACGAGGCGCTCGACCTGCTCGACGAGATCCGCGCCCAGCTGCCGGTGGAACTTTCCCGCGCGCAGGAGCTCATCCGCGCAAAGGAGGACTATGTCAAGGCCGCCAAGCGCGACGTCGAGCGCATGATGCAGCAGGCCGAGCAGGACGCGAAGAACAAGGTCTCCGAGACCGAGGTGCTCGGTATCGCCCGCGAAAAGAGCCACGAGATCATCAAAAAGGCCGAGGACCGCTCGCGCGAAATGTACCGCGTGGCCAACGAGTACACCGAGGATGCGCTGCGCCGCACCGAGGAGGCCATCCAGATGGCGCTCGAGGAGGTCAAGCAGTCCCGCGTGCGCTTCCGCGCCGCCTCTGCCGAGCAGATGCAGAAGCGCCGCGAGGAGCTGGCACAGTCAGCTGAAAAGCAGATACAGAACGGATAAAATTTTGTCAAAAGTGACAAAAACCGACATGATCGGTAGACATAATCTATATTTGGGCATAGCATAAAGGGCCGCCACAAGATATTGTGGCAGCCCTTTTTTAACCAAAACCAAAGTAGAACATGCGTTTTAAAAATACGGCGCATTGGCCGAATTTTCACAGGAAAAAGCGGTAAAAGGCTTGAAATCTCAGGGAAATTTCTGCTTGCATTTTTTATGTGAATCTCGTATACTCAAAACAAGGGTGGGGGAAAGTGGTGTATCATACCATGAAAATGGCTTACTTTCCCACATAAGCATCAGATCGGACGCGGCACGGCTTTTTCCAAAATGAAGAAAAGGCCGCGCTTTCGTGCCCTCTGTATGCGAAAATGCACAGAAAAAGGGGGTCAGCCGCCGTGACGGGTCAGTATCAGCACACGATCGACGCCAAGGGGCGGCTCTTTATCCCCGCGAAGCTGCGCGAGGAGCTCGGCGACACGTTTTATGTCACCATGGGCATGGACTCCTGCCTGAGCATCTATTCCGACGCCTCCTGGGCGCGCTTCACCGAAAAGTTTGAAAGCCTGCCCTACACGAAGACCAAGGCCATGCGCCCGCTCTTCGCCAACGCCGCCAAGTGCGAGCCCGACGCGCAGGGACGCATCGTCCTGCCGCAGAAGCTCAGAGCCTACGCCCACCTTGAAAAAGACGTGGTCGTGATCGGCGTTTCGAACCGCGCCGAGATCTGGAATGCGGAGAAGTGGGCAGAGATCGAGGCCGAGGAGCTCAATCCCGAGAATCTGGCCGCCGTGATGGAAGAGCTGGGATTCTGATATGGAAGAGAACTACGGCCATAAGCCGGTACTGTTGCACGAGTGCCTCGGCGCGCTCGCCATCAAGCCCGACGGCATCTATGTGGACGGCACGCTCGGCCGCGCCGGACATTCGCTCGAGATCGTGCGCCGCCTGACGACGGGCCGTCTCATTGCGCTTGACCGTGACGAGACCGCGATCGAAGCGGCAAACCGCCGCCTCGGCGATTATTTGGACAAGGTCACGCTCGTCCACAGCAATTTCAGCGCGCTCGACGCTGTGCTGCACGAGCTGGGCGTCCACGGCGTGGACGGGATGCTGTTTGACCTCGGCGTTTCCTCCCCGCAGCTCGACGAAGCGCAGCGCGGGTTTTCCTACAAGCAGGACGCGCCGCTCGATATGCGCATGGACGAATCCGCCGCACTGACCGCGCGCGAGGTCGTGAATACCTATTCTTATGAAGAGCTGCGCCGCATCCTCTTTGAATACGGCGAGGAGCGCTATGCGCCCGCCATCGCGAAGAGAATTTGCCAGCACCGCGAGCAAAAGCCCATCGAAACGACGCTGGAGCTTGCCGACATCATCCGCTCGGCCATGCCCGCGAGCGCGCTGCGCGAAAAGCAGCACCCTGCCAAGCGCAGCTTTCAGGCCATCCGCATTGCCGTGAACGACGAGCTGGGCGAGCTTCCGCCGATGCTCGACGCGGCGGAGAAAAATCTGAAACCGGGCGGACGGCTCGCGGTCATCACGTTCCACTCGCTCGAAGACCGCATCGTCAAGAAGAAATTACAGGAGCTTGCACAGGGTTGCATCTGCCCGCCGGAATTTCCGGTGTGCGTGTGCGGACGAAAGCCAAAGGTCAAGCTCATCACAAGAAAGCCCATCGTTTCGGGCGAAGAAGAACTCGCAGAGAATCCCCGTGCCCGCAGCGCCAAGCTGCGTGTCGCGGAAAAGTGCTGACAACAGCCGAAAATACGCAAAAGAAAGGAGATCGCCATGGCCAGCCGCAGAGAGCAGAACATGAAATACCGCCGCTACAGCGGACGAGTCAATGGCAATCTCGCTTACGATCCCGCCTACGAAGAGCGCCAGCGCAGGCTGCGCCGCGAGCGTGAATACGAGCGCGAGCACGAGCGTCAGCGCGAGGAATTCATGCGTCCCCCGCAGCGGAAGATGCAGAAAAAGGCTGCGCCCGTCCGCCGTCCAACGCGAAAAGGTCTCGCTCGGCACGCTGTGCGGCTTTATGGCGCTGGCCGCAATGGTCGCGCTGATGATCATGTGCCGCGCACAGCTGACGGAAATCTCCGCGCAGGTCGTCTCCGTGCAGAAGGAGATCTCCACGCTCGAGGACGAGCATGTCGCGCTGCTCACGCGCTACGAAAAAACCTTTGACCTCACCACCATCAAGGAGGCGGCGGCCGCGGCCGGTATGGCCAAGCCCAGCGCCTCGCAGGTCTACTACATCGACCTGTCGGAGCCCGACAGCGTGGTCGTCTACCAGCAGAAGAGCCAGAACGTTTTGTCGCGGGCGCTCACGTCGCTTGGCAACGGCGTATGCGCAGTGGTGGAATATTTCAAATGAGCGAAGCTATACATAAGGAGTAAGGAGCTTCCTTACTCCTTTTCCATTTTTAAGGAGGATGAACGACTGTGGCACCACGCCCCCAGAACCAGAAAAGACGGCCCGAATCCGCGCGCCGCGCAAACCGCATCATTCAGACAAGAACGCTGCTGCTTCTGGGCGCGTTCGGCGTGCTGACGTTTGTGCTGCTCTTCACCAAACTCTATCACTGGCAGATCACCGAGCATGACGAGCTCCAGTCCGTCGCTGTGCGCCAGCAAACGCTGCGCACCACGGTGGAGGCGAGCCGCGGCACGATCTACGATCGAAACGGCACCATCCTCGCGATGTCCGCCTCGGCGGAGGATATCTTCCTCTCGCCCAAGGAGATCATCGAAAACGAGCAGGACCAGGACCTCATCGCCGAAGGCCTTGCCGAGATACTCGGCCTTGAAAAGGACGATATCCTCAAAAAGATGGAGAAAACGAACTCGCAGTACGAAGAGCTCAAGAAAAAGGCGGACGATGAGCTCGCCGACAAGGTGCGCGAATTCATCAATGAGAACGACCTCAAGGGCGTTTTCATTCGTCCGACGAGCAAGAGGACCTATCCCAAGGGGACGCTCGCCTCACAGGTCATCGGCTTTGCCAATGAAAACGGCGGTGCGATGGGCCTTGAGGCGGCGTACAACGACGAGCTGACCGGTGAGAACGGTATGGTCGTCACCGCGCGCGACCGCGACGGCCGCTCCGTGCTCTACCAGTACGACCAGTATTTCGACGCGGAAAACGGCTGCGACCTGCACACGACGCTCGACACGACCATCCAGTATTACCTTGAGAAAGGTGTGCAGGAGCTCGAGGCGCGCTTCGGCACTGGCAAGGGCGCCGAGGGCATCGTCATGGATGTCAACACCGGCGCGGTGCTGGCGATGGCGTCGCTGCCGACCTACGACTTGAATTCCCCCGGCACGGTCTACAACGACTTTCTGACCTCCGGCATGACGGAGGAGCAGGTCCTCGAAAACATGAGAGACCTTCTCAACAAGCAGTGGCGCAGCAAGGCCATCAACGACACCTACGAGCCGGGCTCCACGTTCAAAACACTGACGCTCGCGATGGCGCTTGAGGAAAACGTTGTCGACCTGAACACGGGCTTCTATTGCAGCGGCAGCGTAAAGATCGAGGGCGAGACCATCAACTGCTCCAAGCGCGCGCCCGGTCACGGCCAGCAAAACCTGACGCAGGCGTTCGCCAACTCCTGCAACCCCGCGTTCATCAACATCGGCCTTCGCATCGGCAACGACATGTTTTACCAGTACATGCTGGACTTTGGCCTGACGGAGAAGACCGGCGTCGACACCACGGGCGAGGCCAGCGGCTTCGTCAACAGCGAAATTAAATATTCGACGCTGGCGCTGGCGTGCTACGCCTTCGGCCAGAACTTCAACGTCACGCCCATCGCGCTGCTGGCGGCGCAGTGCGCCTGCGTCAACGGCGGCTACCTCTATACGCCCTATCTTGTCGAAGAGATCACCGACCAGGACGGCAATGTCGTCTCTAAGCACGACTCCACGCCCATCCGTCAGGTCGTCTCCGAGGAGACGTCCGCGCTTGTGCGCGACATCATGGAGTATGAGGTCACAAGCGGCACGGGCAAGAACGGTCAGGTCGCGGGCTACCGCATCGGCGGCAAGACCGGCACGGCCGATAAGGTCGGCGGCGGCGTCATCGTCTCGTTCGTGTGCTTCGCCCCCGCGGATGACCCGCAGGTGATGATGCTCCTGACGCTCGACGAGCCGAGCAAGTGGACCGGTACCTACGTTTCCGGCGGTAACATGGTCGCCCCCGTGGCGAGTTCCGTCATGGGCGAGATCCTGCCGTATCTCGGCATTGAGCCGAGCTACACCGCTGAAGAGCTCGTCGGCGCGGATAAGACTGTGCCGAACGTCGTCGGCCTCAGCAAGGACGCGGCGGCCGAGCGCCTGAGCGCGAACGGCTTCAGCTTCCGCACCGTCGGCAGCGGCGATACCGTCACCGACCAGACGCCCGCAGGCGGCGCGATCGTACCGAACAGCGCGGAGATCATCCTCTACCTCGGCGCGGAGAAGTCGACTGACAAGTGCATCGTCCCGAACGTCGTGGGCGACAGCGCCGCGACCGCGAACCAGAAGATCGTGAACGCGGGGCTCATCATGGGCGTTTCCGGCGCGACGAACGCAAGCTCGTCCACGGTGCGCGCCATCTCGCAGAGCATCGCCGCGGGCACGGAGGTCGAGGCCGGTACGGTCGTGCGCGTCCAGTTCAGCGACAGCTCGGTGCGCGACTAAAGACAGCAAGACCCAATTCCGAAAGGAATTTTTCAAACGCAGTTATCTGAGCTTATTTCCGCATTAGAAGACAAAACGGTGCATGCGCCGCCTGACCTGATAGTCAGAGGCCTTGCGCTCGATTCCCGCAAGGTAGAAGAGGGATTCCTCTTCTTCGCCCTGCCGGGGGAGAAGGAGGACGGCGGCGAGTTTATCGCCGAAGCCAAAGCGCGCGGCGCGGTCTGCGCCGTGTGCGAGCATCCGCCGGAGACGGAAATTCCCTATATCTTAGTGCCGGATGCGCACAAAGCGCTTGCGCTTTGCGCGGCAGTATGGTATGGTACTCCGGCGGGAAAACTCACCGTGGTCGGCGTGACCGGCACAAACGGCAAAACGACCACGACGTATCTTATCAAACAGCTCTTGGAGCGCACGAAGGGCGCGAAGGTCGGACTGATCGGCACGAATCAGAATTTGATCAGCGACAAGACCATCCCGACCGACCGCACAACGCCCGACGCGCTGACCGTGCAGCGCCTGCTCGCCCAGATGGTCGATGCGGGCTGCACCTATGCCGTGATGGAGGTCTCTTCCCACGCGCTGATGCAGAGCAGGGTAGAAGGAATCCGATTCCGCGTCGGTGTTTTCACGAACCTGACGCAGGATCATCTTGACTACCACGGCACGATGGAGGCCTACTGCGACGCGAAGTCGAGGCTTTTCGACCAGTGTGACATCGCCTGCGTCAACGGTGACGATGCGTGGACGGAGCGCTTGCTCGCCAGCTTTACGAGCGAGCGGATTACATTCGGGCAGGGCATAACGAATGACCTTGTCGGCTGGCGTGCCCGCTACGAAAACGACTGTGTGCGCTTTACCGCCTGCACCGACTTCGACCACGAGGAGACGAGGATCGGCATCCCCGGCGGCTTTTCGCTCTATAACGCGCTCGCGGCGCTCTGCGCCGTGCAGGCGCTCGGCGTGCCGCTTTCCGACGCGGCAAAAGCGCTGACGGAATGTGTCGGCGTTAAGGGGCGGTGCGAGGTCGTACCGCTTGATGCACCGTTCACCGTCATCATTGACTATGCGCACACGCCCGACGGGCTCAAAAATATTCTCTCCACGGTCTGCGGCTTTGCCGACGGGCGCGTCATCGCGCTCTTTGGCTGCGGGGGAGACCGCGATAAGACGAAGCGATCCCGCATGGGCCGCATCGCCGCGGCGCTCTCGGACTTCGTTGTTCTCACGAGCGACAATCCCCGCACCGAAGACCCTTACACCATCCTGCGCGATGTGCTCCCCGCCATTTTGGAGAGCAGAACGCCGTTCGCCGTCATCGAAAACCGGCGCGAGGCCATCGGCTTTGCTCTGCGCGAGGCGAAAGCGCGCGACGTCGTCGTCCTCTGCGGCAAGGGGCACGAGACCTATCAGGAGATCGGAACGATAAAATACCACCTCGACGAGAGGGAGGTCGTGCGCGAGAGGTTCGCGCAAGTACAAAGGAAGGACGCCGCCGACGCGGCGAAGGAAAACGAACATGAAGATCATCATTGCCTGCATACTGAGCTTCGCGGTCTCCGCGATCACGGGAAAATTTCTGGTCCCTGAGCTGAGAAAGCTCAAGGCCGGACAGAGCATCCGCGAGGACGGCCCCACCTGGCACGCCGGAAAGGCCGGCACGCCGACGATGGGCGGCTTAATGTTCATCCTCGGCATCTTCGTCTCTATCCTGATCTGCGGCTGGAAGGGCATGATGGCGGGGGACTTTGAGCACCTCTACATCTTCTTTTTTGCGCTGATCTTCGGCGGCATCGGCTTTTTAGACGACTTTGAAAAGGTGAAGCACAAGCAGAACCTCGGCCTCACGGCCATCCAGAAGTTCCTGCTCCAGCTCGCCGCGGCGGTCGCGTTCCTCTGCCTGATGCGCTTTGAGGGCATGCTGACGCCGAACCTCTACGTGCCGTTTTTCAACACGCAGATCGTCATGAGCTGGTGGGTGTACATGGTGTTTGCGGCGTTTGTCATCGTCGGCACGGTCAACGCCGTCAACATCACGGACGGCATCGACGGCTTGGCCGGCAGCGTGACGGTGCCGGTCGGCCTGTTTTTCACCGTGCTCGCCATCTGGTGGCAGGGCTATGAGCAGCTCGGCATTTATGCTGCGGCGCTCGTCGGGGGAATTCTCGGCTTCCTCATCTATAATTTCCACCCCGCCAAGGTCTTCATGGGCGACACAGGCTCGCTGTTCCTCGGCGGCACGGTGGCGGCGCTGGCCTTTGCCTACGATATGCCGCTCGTGCTGATCCCCGTCGGCTTTGTCTACATCTGCGAGACGCTGTCCGACATTTTGCAGGTCATCTACTTCAAGGCGACGCACGGCAAGCGCCTTTTCAAGATGGCACCGCTGCACCACCACTTCGAGCTCTGCGGCTGGAGCGAAGTAAAGCTCGTCGCCGTGTTCACCAGCGTGAGTGCGCTGTGCTGTCTGGCGGCGCTGTTCGGAGTACTCAACAGATTTCATTTTTGAGAAACGGCAAGCCGTTTCTCAAAAATGAGAGGGGATGCGCGGCGCTCTGTGCCTCGCCGCCCTTGGCGGCTCGACACTCACTCTGCGAGAAGTATTTTTCGCCACGCACCGGTCGCGGCGAAAAATGATTAAAAATATTTCGCGCCTGCGGGCGCGAAAGTCTGCGACGCTTGGTTGCAAAATGGAGGCAAACTCGCGCAGAGCGCGAGTTTGCAATCAGTATGAAAGGGGGAAGACTGCATGACCAAGGAAGAACGCTTGCTGCGGCAGGAGCAGCGCGAGCGGGCGAAGGCCATCGAGGCGGCGGCGCGCGAAGCGGGCCGCGGACCGCTGGACCTTCCGTATCTTCTGCTGGTGCTTACGCTCGTGGGCGTGGGCCTCATCATGCTGTTTTCCGCCAGTTTTCCCTCGGCCTACTATGAAGAGGGTAACCCCGCGTACTACCTCATCCGTCAGGGCATTTTTGCGATCCTCGGTATCACGGCGATGTTTATTGTCGGCAAGATCAATTACGAGCGCTATCGCGCGGTGGCGAAGATGCTGCTGATCTTTTCCATCATCCTGCTGGTGCTCGTTCTGATCCCGGGCATCGGCACGGGCCGACTGACGCACGGCGCGCAGCGCTGGATCCGTCTCGGACCCATCCAGTTCCAGCCGTCTGAGATCACCAAAGTTGGCATTATCCTCTATTTTGCCGACAGCATTTCGAAGAAGAAAGACAAAATGGCCACGCTGCGCTACGGCATCGTGCCCTATGTTGCCATCCTCGGCGTGATTGCGGCGCTGATGGCGAAGGAGCCGCATCTTTCCGGTATGGTGCTGCTGCTCGGCATCGGCGCTGTGATGATGTACGTCGGCGGTATCCGCAACTACTGGGTCGGTCTCGGCTTTGCGCTGGTGCTGCTGGTGATCTACGCCTTTGCGACCGGCATCATCACCTACAACTCGAGCCGAATCGACATCTGGCTCGACCCGTTCAACGAAGAGTGGATGCGCGATAAGGGCTATCAGATCCGGCAGAGCCTGCTTTCCATCGGCTCAGGCGGTCTGTTCGGCCTTGGCCTTGGCAAGAGCCGGCAGAAGTTTCTGTTCCTGCCCGAAGAGCACAACGACTTCATCTTTGCCATCATCTGCGAGGAGCTCGGCCTTGTCGGCGCGACGATCATCATGGTCATGTTCGCGCTGCTCGTCATCCGCGGCTACTGGATCGCCCTGCACGCGCGTGACCGCTTCGGAAGCCTTCTTGCCGTCGGCGTGACGACGCAGATCGCCTTGCAGGTATTCCTGAACATCGCGGTCGTGACGAATCTGATCCCGAACACGGGTATTTCGCTGCCGTTTTTCAGCTACGGCGGCACGGCGCTCGCCGTGCAGCTGGCCGAGGTCGGCATCGTACTGAGCGTTTCGCGCCAGATGCGCTGACGCGGGAAGGAGAAAACGGCTATGAAGGTCATCTTTACCTGCGGCGGCACGGCGGGGCATGTCAACCCCGCGCTCGCGCTCGCGGGCTATATGCGGGAAAAGGACGCGGGCACGCAGATCTTATTCGTCGGCGCGGAGCGCGGACTGGAGCGCGATTTGATCGCGCACACGGACTATCCGTTCCGTACGGTGAACATTTCATCGTTCCACCGCTCGTTCAGGCCTGCGGAGATCAAGCACAACCTTGTCTCGCTCAAAAATCTCGCCCACGCCGAGCGTGAGGCGAACGCGATCTTAAATGATTTTCACCCCGACCTGATCGTCGGCACCGGCGGCTACGCGAGCTATCCACTTGTGCGCTACGGCGCAAAGGCGGGCATCCCCACGGCGGTGCACGAGTCGAACATCGTGCCGGGGCTGACGACGCGGCAGCTGGAGCCCCACTGCGACCGCATCATGGTTGGCTTTGAGGACTGCCGCGCGCACTACAAGCACCCCGAAAAGGTGGTCGTGACCGGTACGCCCGTGCGCGGCGACTTCTTCACGATCAGCAAGCAGCAGGCGAAGGAAAAGCTCGGCATGAACGACGGGCGCAAGCTCATCGTCTCGTTCTGGGGCAGCCTCGGGTCGAACGCGATGAACCGCGCGATGGCGGAGTTTCTGGCGCTTGAGAGCGCGAAGGAGCCCTTTTACCATATCCACGGCGTCGGCGAGATCTGCTGGAAGCCGATGCAGCAGTGGATGCACGATGACGGGTTGGAGATCACCGAGCATCCCGCGCTCGACGTGCGCGAGTACATCTACGACATGGCGACTGTCATGCGCGCCGCCGACCTCGTTATCTGCCGCGCGGGCGCGTCCACGCTCAGCGAGCTGACGGCGCTCGGCGTTCCGGCGATTCTGGTGCCATCGCCCAACGTGACGAACCACCATCAGGAGAAGAACGCGGCGCTGCTCGGCGACCACGGCGCGGCGCTCGTGCTGCCGGAAGAGGGCCTTGACGGCAAGAAGCTCTTCGCCGCCGCGGCGGGCATCCTGAACGATCCGCAGCGGATGGAGACGATGTCTCAAAACATGGCGGCGCTCGGCATCCCCGACGCGACCAAGCGCATCTACGACACAGTGATGACGCTGCTCAAGTGAAAGAGAATAAAAAGGAAGCGAGCCGTGAGGCTCGCTTCCTTTACTTTTGACGATTTATTCCGCCTTCAAAATGAAATCCATATAGATAGGATTGTGGTCGGAGTAGCGGTAGCCTGCGTCGACGACATCGGCGGAGACGGCTTCGACGTTGTCGGAGACGAGGAAGCCGTCGACCGTCACGCGGAAGGTCGTCTCCTCGTTGTAGGGTTCGTTGGCCGTGCGGCAGGTAGCGACGGGATGGTCGACGTCAAACGGCACGACGAGGGAGAGCCCGTCGGGGATCGTCCCCTCGGGGATGGGCTGCGCCCAGGTGTCGTTCTCGCCGCCCGCAACGCCGAAGATCTTGGCAGAATTGCCAAGCAGGTCCTTGTTGAAGTCGCCGCCCGCGACGCAGTAGTTGCCGTTTTCGTATTCCGCCAGCATGTCGGCGCAGAGCATTTCAAGCTGCTCGGTCGCGATCGTGCCGTCGGACGTGTAGGCCGAAAGATGCAGGTTATAGAGCACCAGCTCCCTGCCGTTTTCCATCGGGACGCGGCTGACGGAGTAGCAGCGGTCCAGGTCGACGAGCTTCATGATGCCCGTCTCGATCGGCAGCGAGCGGCGTACGGCGGACGAGATCGGATGGCGCGAGAGAGTCAGGATACCGGACTGGTTCGCGCCGTGGGGGTTAATAAGAGGATAGAAGAGGTAGGGACTGTCATAATTCTGCGCGAATACCTTGTTAAATTCGCTGTTCCCCATCACATCGTCGAGATAAGCGTCCTCTCCGATGTGCCAGCTGCGCGTGCCGTAGATATCGACCTCCTGAAAGAGGGCGAAGTCGGGCGAAAGGTCCTTGACGAGCGAGACCTCGCCGCGCATATTCTCATCAACGGCTTGCCTGCTGCGGGCGCGGCTCTCCTTGCCGCCGTCCATGAAGAAGCTGTAATCGGCGCTGTACGCGCCGAAGCCTACGTTGGCCGACGAAACGCGATAGGTGACGCCGGTCTGCGGCGCGCCCTCCATCGGTGCGGCAGAGGCGGCGTCGCAGTGCGCAACGCCAAGCTTCTGCATATCCTCCACACGGTAGTAGGCGGCGAAGACATAGATGACGTAGGCCAACACGATCAGAACGAGCGCCAACAGAACATAGAGCGCAATTTTGAGCGTTTTTTTCATGAAAAAAGACTCCTTTCGGGGAGAAATACAATAATCTCATTTTGCCACAAAGCGGGCGGGAAAGCAAGGCAAAAAGAAGTTGACGCACCGGAGCAAAGCGGCTATACTGAAAATGCAGTATTATTGCTCAAAGCTCCGCGCTGTCACCCCGGTCCGCCCCATGCGCATACGATGAAACAGAATGTGCTTTGTGGGAGGGAACGCGAT
>OGLN01001167.1_pt1 | contig 19712 bp, 7 predicted proteins | sample 1572641 | NCBI WGS metagenome assembly OGLN01 (sample SAMEA2581903, study PRJEB24529) | metagenome | biome: Human gut stool | place: China | collected 2011
AATGTTTATTACAATATTTACCACAAGCACTATTGTTACGATTTCAACTTCGATTTCAAATGGGATAAAGAACTCAATACAATACAAATCACTTCTAAACACAAATAATATCCAAAAGCCTATGAATACATAAAAGCACACCATCTCTTATCTATCATTTTAAAATCAACAATTTATTTATTTCAGTTACAAAACTTTTGAATACCACAAAACACACGTATGTATAGAAAAAGTTTAAAAGCAATTATTGCAGTTTTAGCACTGGCTTACGCATTCGAAGCAAGTGCCGATGCGTATTCACGCATATCCCTATCCGAGGCAAATACTCCGATAGACGAAGTTTTGAAAAAAATCGAGAAAGAAGCTCAGTGTCTGTTTGTTATCAACACCCAAGTGGACACGAAACGGAAAGTAAACCTTAACGTTCAAAATAAGACGGTCAGCGAAATACTCGATATCATGTTCAAAGGGACCGACGTTTCTTACTCGATACAGAACCCCAACATCATGTTGTCGAAAAAAGCCGCATCTGCGCAAGGAAATGTCGCCAGCGCAAGTGCCACGGCTCAAAGTGCCAACACGAAAATTATAACCGGTAACGTTACCGATGCCTCCGGCGAAACACTCATCGGCCTCACCGTAAAGGTTGCGGGAACCAGTGTAGCGACGGCAACCGATATCGATGGTAACTACTCTATCAAAGTGCCGGCAGGAAGCAACGAATTGGAATTTTCCTACATCGGTTACCAAACTATCAAACGCCCCATCAACGGACAAAATAAAATCAATGTAGTGATGCAAGACAACACGAAGTTGCTCGACGAAGTCGTAGTCACGGCTATGGGTATCGCTCGTAAAGAAGAAACCCTTTCCTACTCGACGCAAACCGTCGGAGGCGACGAGCTCACTCGTGCAAAAGAAGCCAACCTCATCAACTCGTTGCAAGGGAAAAGTGCGGGTCTGGTCATCACGCCTAACTCCGGCGGAGCCGGTGGAGCCTCCAAAATCCTTCTACGGGGTAATGCGTCTATGCTGGGTAACAACTCGCCGCTCATCGTAATCGACGGTGTGCCCATGCAAAACAGCGTGGCCGGGCAAATGGACATGGACGGTGGCGGTGCTACAATGATGGTCGACGGTTCGAAAGAAAGTAGCGATGCCCTTTCCCAACTCAACCCCGACGACATCGAATCGATTACCGTGCTGAAAGGAGCAAACTCCGCAGCCCTTTACGGTAGTGCCGCCTCTAACGGTGTACTTATGATTACCACCAAAAAAGGTAAGGAAGGACAAATCCGTATCGATGTATCGAGCAGTACGACATTCGAGACTCCTCTGAAACTCCCCAAGTTACAAAACAGATATGGAGCACAAATGTCCGGGTCGGTCGAAAACGGATTCACCATGAACTCTAATAGCTGGGGACAACGCATGAACACTCTCGGTGACGAATATTACGACACCGCAAACTCCCCCTATCACCTCACCCGCAATGCTTACGACATCAGCGACTTCTACCGGGTAGGAACCAACTTCAACAACTCCATCGCATTGAGCGGAGGTACAAAAGTGGCACAAACCTATTTCTCTTACGGAAATACCACAGCCAACGGTATCGTCGAAACCAATAAATTCGAACGGCACAACATCTCGTTGAGGCAAAACTTCTCCTTCTTCAAGGACAAACTGAAAATCGATATTTCGGCGAATTACATCAATCAAAAAACAAAAAACCGTCCCACCGGTGGTACGTTCTTCAACCCCATCTATCAAGTATATACATCACCGCGTAACATCGATATGAATTGGTATCGCAAAAACTATTACGACACCAGTGCAACATGGCAGTCCAATCCATATAGCTACATCGCTTCCGAAATCGGAGCAGACGGGTTACCCATATCGGTGATACAATCGGGCAAGACATCTACCCTTTCCGATGCCAACTATGGCAAACAAGTTTGGTTCACCGATGCCATCAACCTCAATAACCCGTGGTGGTTGCTCAACCGTATGACCAGCGAAGAAGTGATTAACCGCACATTCGGTAGTATCGCTGCCAACTGGCAAATCATCGACGGCCTCAACTTGCAAGCTCGTATCAAATATGATTACAACGAACGCAACGATGAAAACCGACAATACGCCACCACATGGGGTAATGCCGAAATGATTGACCGGGGTCGTCTTATTCTCGACCATACCAAGTCGCAAGACTTCTACGGCGATTTCATGCTAAGCTACAACAAAACATTCAAAGATTTCACCATCGGGGTCAATGCCGGCGGTAGCATGATGAATTCTTCCTACGATCAATGGATGATTACTCCTATTGCCAAATCAGGAGCACCCTATACCGAAGACCTCTCGTGCAACCAATTCGTTCTTTCCGATATTTATCTCAACAGTAGCGAAAACTACGGAGGACTTACTACCAAAAACTGGGAACGAGCCATTTTCGCTACGGCACAAGTTACCTGGCAAGACAAAGTAACGGTCGAGGGTAGTTATCGAGACGACTGGTATCGCGCCTTTACACAGTTCAAAGATATGGATCCCCACTTTGCCTACTATTCGGCAGGTGCATCCGCTCAAATGAACAAGATACTTGTTTTGCCCGAACAAATCAACGAATTGAAACTACGGGCTTCGTACTCCGAGGTCGGTAACTCTATTCCTAATAACCTATTCCTCGCATCGGCAAAACGTAATCCGGCGACAGGAGCCTACATCAGCAGTGCGATCATTAACTTCAAAAATCCCAAACCCGAAACCACACAATCGTTCGAAGCTGGTTTCGACATCAGTCTGCTCGATCGCTCCATCTCGTTGCAAGCCACCTACTACAACGCCATCATGAAAAACCAATTCATGAAATACGAAGGTGCTGCCGGCAAGGAAATATATATCAACGGTGGTAAAGTACGGAATCAAGGTATCGAGTTAACCGCATCCTATATCTTCGCTCCCAACAACAATTTCAGTTGGATTACCAACTTCAATTACGCCTACAACGACAACAAAATCCTCACGGTGGCCCGTAAGCAAAACGGACAAAAATATATCCACGAAATCGATATGGGTAACCTCAGCGGTCTGAAAATCAAATTCGAAGAAGGCGGTTCTTATGGCGACCTCTATGCCGTCGACTTTATGAGAGACGAAATAACCGGAGAAATCGTTGTCGACCCTCAAACCGGAGCTCCATTCAAACTCAATGGACAAGCCAACGAATACCTCGGCAACATGAATGCCAAGCACACCCTCGGTTGGTCCAACACCTTCAATTACAAAGACTTCTCCTTCTATTTCCTTATCGATGGAAAAATTGGCGGTAAAGTCATCTCCTTCACCGAGGCATACCTCGACTATTTCGGCACATCGCAACGTACGGCCGATGCACGGGATTATGCACTTAACAACAATCTCTATTGGACCTCCGAGGACGGTGTTGTCACCAAGCCCGGTATGTATATCCCGGGAACAAACCAAGTCGTTCCGGTCGACCAATATTATCAGACTATCGGCGGTGGATCACCCGTAGGACGCAACTACGTATATGATGCTACGAACTTCCGTCTTCGTGAGATTTCATTGGCATATACGTTCCGCAATCTCTTCGGACAAAGCAAGAACCTCACGGTATCGGCCAATGCCCGTAACTTGTTCTTCTTGTACATCGATGCACCCATCGACCCCGATACTTCGTTGAGTACGCAAAATGCTCTGGGTAACGTAGATATTTTCAGTATGCCTACTACCCGTTCTTTCGGTATTTCACTTAAAGCATCATTCTAACGAAACATAACATCATGAAAAAAACAGTATATTTATCAGCATTCGTTTTTGCCGCGGCAATCTCCTTAATCGGTTGCGGCGACCCTCTGCTCGACGATCTGAACTCCAACATCGAAGTCGGTTCGGGCGACCTCTCTATTGCCGAGAACTATGAACAGGCAGCCGGTATGTTCCTGACGGCACAGCAAAAAATGCACGATGTCGGAGCATCGAACGGTGCACACGTCTATCAAGTACAATTCAACATTCACATCGATAACTATGCCGGGTACATGGCCGGAACACAAAATTTTAGCGGGAACCTGCCCTCTACCTACCGGTATTTTGCGCAATACTGCGATGGTCCCAAAGCCAGTTTTTTCAACGTAGCACAAGCAGCCTTACCTGTAATGCGCTCGGCTGCCGACCTCAATCTGCGAGAAATCGGAGCCATGTGCAACATCATGTATTGTTTCTCTGCATTGGAACTTTCCGATGTGTACGGACCTTTCCCGTGGACCGATTATAAAAACGATGTGCAGGAACCTCCCGTAACCTACGAACCGATGGATCAAATTTACGACTCCCTGTTCGTCAATCTCAAAGATGCGGGGAAAATATTGAAAGAGTTTACCTCTACTTCCGAAGAACATCAAGATACCATTAATCAGATTCTGGCTCAATACGACAAAATCTGCGGCGATGTAAAAACATGGGAACAATTCTCCAATTCCATTCGTCTGCGCATGGCCATGCGTATGTCCAACGTCAATCCCGATAGAGCTAAAACCGAAGCGCAATCGGCTATCGACGACGGACTTATCGAAAAAAGCATCGAGTACAACACGATGGTTAATAACGGAACCAATCACCCGTTGGCATTTATCTCCATTCTTTGGAACGACACACGTATAAACGCTTCGCTCGAAAACATCATGAAACGACTCAAAGTACCTTTCATGGATAAAATTTTTGAAAAAAATAGCGATGCCATACGAGACGAAAACGGAGAAACGACGTGGCAAGCACAACAAGACATTGTGGGAGTCCGCACGGGAATCCAACTCACACCTCGGGACGATAATAACCAATACACCAAATTTTCAGGTGTCACAAGTGCTTTCGCAAATTTCCCGCTCGCCATTTTCAAACTCTCCGAGCGTTACTTTCTGCAAGCCGAGGCAGCCCTTCGATGGAATATCGGCGGATCGGTCAATACAAACTATCTGAGAGGTGTTGCTGCCATGTTCGACGATTACGACATCGCACAAACCGAACCCGACTTCCAAACCTATTGGAATCAAGAATCGGCAGATACTTCTATCGACTACGTGGATCCGCACAACTCACGCAACAACACCAAAGGTCTGGTTACCGTAGGAGTAAAAATCAACAACAGCGACGACAATAAAGTAAAGCTCGAAAAAATCATCACCCAAAAATGGCTCGCTCAGTTCCCTATGGGACTTGAAGCATGGAACGACTTGCGCCGTACCGGTTATCCTCGCATATTCCCCGTCAACGATATCGGAGACGGCTCGTTGGGAAAAGGTCGTATGATTCGCCGTATTCCGTGGAACATGACCGATGCGGCAGCCGCCCAAGATGTCAATACGTCGGGGATCCAAGCCCTCGGAGGAAGTAACCTGATGCGCACTACCCTTTGGTGGGACGTAGAAGACCCTGCCGGATTGGGCGACAATCGTCGTTGGGAAACCGAAGTTTCTAACTAAAAATTTAATCGGAGAGAGCGTATAGAAACGTACACTCTCTCCCCTAAAATAAAAAACAACTTTTTTGAGATCCTATTATTAACTTAAAAACAAAAAACATGAAAACACCGAAATTAGTATTATCGGTATTGGCTTGTTCGGTAGTTGTGGGAAACTATGCACAAAACATTCCTACCCACGCTCCCTATGTAGAACTCTTACCGACCAAAGAAATTTCTATCGCCGGAGGTGATAAAAAAACAGTCTATCTCGATTTTTATGACTATTTTGAATCTTGGGAACCGGGAGTCCCCCTTTCCGAAGACGAGAACTTCTACATCGCCCGTGTCCCCATGAAAAAACGTTTCGTGAACACGGCAACACAGGTAGATCCCACCATGACGCAAGACCGCAAATTCAGTATGTGGACGCCGATGGGTATATCCGACACTTACTGGCAATCGCTACCGCGATATGTATTCGACGGCGATAATTTCAGTATGTGGTCCTACGTGGATTCGCAAGGCGGCTGGTCTCTCCCGTGGGTACGTGTACCGGGTGCATACAGCGACGTTACTCACCGTAACGGTGTAGCCAATAGCGGCGGTCTCATCTTCTTCGACTCTTGGGGAGGCGATAACACCAGCCCAACAGCTAATGTAAATATGCTGGTGAAAAAAGAAGGCGGAAAATTCAAATACGTAGAAAAATTCGTAAAATTCCTTCGCTATTATGGTCTCGATGGTGTCGGTATCAACCCCGAAGGTCCGGTTCCCCAAGCCTCTGCTTTGCAAGACTTCTTCTCCCAATGTCGGGAATATGCAGAATCGATCGGTTGGCAATTCCACGTATATTGGTATGGAGTAGGTTCTAACGGAGGATCTATGGATTTAGGTTCCTCTTTCGGTAGTAGCAAACAAGATTGGTTGTGGAAAAACAACAAACAAGTAGTCGACATGTATATGCTCAACTACGATTGGGGATATTCTGCAAGCAGTTCGGCTAGCTACGCCGAACAAATTGGAGCCAATCCCTACACCCTTTATGCCGGTTACGACATTCAAGGAAACTGGTTGGCAAGAGGTCCGTGGTCTACGTTGAAAAACACCAAAATGTCTATCGCATTTTGGGGAAACCACACCACCAATATGATTTACCAGAACTCTTCCGAATTCGGTTCGGGTGACGAAGCTGTACAAGCCTGTTACCTCGAAAAGCAAGAGCAAGTATTCTCCGGCGGTAACCGGAACCCGGCAAAACGCCCGGCTATTAAAGACGGAATTTCCAGTTCCAGCGAAGCGGCTATGAACAACTTTCACGGTATAGCAGAATACCTGCCCGCCCGAAGCGTACTGCAAGAGTTGCCTTTCGTAACCCGTTTCGGGCTCGGTAACGGAAAAACCTTCTGTAACAAAGGAAAAGTAACCTTCGGGAACAAATGGTTCAACGTAGGTGTACAGGACTACCTGCCCACATGGCGCTGGTGGATTACAGACGACAGCAATAACGTACCCGAAGACGGTATCGAATGCGGATTCACTTACGAAGATGCTTGGTATGCCGGTTCGGCCCTACACATGAGCGGAGCTACGAAAGTATCCAACGTTCGTCTCTTCAAGACCAACTTCGACGTTTCTGAAACCGACGACGTATCGATGACTTTCAAATTAAATAGCGGCGAAGATACGCACATGAAACTCTTCTGGTCGTTCGTAGGGTCGGAATCTACATTGCACTCTTGCGACATTACCGGAGTCAAAGAAGGACAATGGACAACCTTCTCCAAGAAAGCCTCTGAAATCGGTATGAACGGAAATGTAGCCCTCATCGGTCTCAAATTCGAAAATACCCCGACAAACTACGATGTATTCATCGGCGAAATGGCTATTGTTCCAGCAAAGACTTTTGCACCGATCAAACCGGTCATCACTACCGAAGAAAGCAAAATCTTGAAAAAACGTACTTATAACTCGATCGATTTCAAATTTAGCTGGGATTGCGAATCCTCCAAAAACGATTCCGATCCCTCCATACCCGTTTATAACGAAGATGTAGATACTTGGTACTTCGAAGTTTACGTACAAGCAAAAGACGGAGAGCCCGTTCTTTGCGGAACGACTTCTTCTTGGGCACACTACGTAGTAGGCGCTCCGGTATCGGCCAACAATGAAATCTCGGATTACCGAATCGGTGTTTGTGCCGTAGCTCCCGACGGAAAAACGAAGAGCGAAACGACATGGACCAGTTATCTGACTACCGACCTCACTCTCGTCGACGGTATCGAATGTAACAAAGCGGTAATCAAAGCCGGCGAGGAATTTACCCTCTCGTTGATCGACCCCAACCAAGAAGAACCTTTCTCTTGGGAAATCTTTAACGCAACCACCGGCGGTAATGCCGTATTCACCCAAGATGGCAGTCGTTCGATAACCACTTCACTGTCAGAGGAAGGTTATTACGATGTAAAACTCACCAAAGGAGATTTGAGTGAACTCTCTTATCGCGGCTATGTACAAATTTCTCCCGAAAGCACAGGTGCAATTCCTTCGATTACCGATTTCACAGCATCCGACACCAACGTAACCCTCGAAGACGGTACTGCCGAAGTAACACTCAGCTACACCGGCAAAAAGAACGAAGGTACGGTTTCTCGTGGTTTGCAGGTAGACGACCCCTATATGTTCCGTATTCCATCGGATTTCTTGCCGATGAATCAAAATCAATATTCAATCTGTCTTTGGATAAAACCCGAAAAATTCACGTTCGCTAAATTCGGTATGGGATTGATCGAGCAACGCAATATGGATATCCACTGGCCCGATAATAATTGGGGAGCCCTTTGGGTAGACGTATGGCCTGAGACATTCAACAACGGAGGACAACGCATTTTGGATAACAATATCATTTCTTATACTATGTGGGGAAATGAATCGCAATACTATTTCAACGGAAACAACAACAAACACGAAATTCCCAACTTGGCTTGTTGTACAGACGGTAACCGTACCGGAACCGAATCTTATAGTTTATCCGAAGGTCAATGGGCACACGTCCTCATTTCATTCGACGGCAGCAAACAAAGAATCTATTTCAATGGTAAGAAAGTAGGAGAAGGTAATGCTTCAAAATACAATTACAACGATAATAACGGTGGAACTGGAAACGTTAAAGCTGCAAACATCTACATCGGTGGTTCTCGCGTTTACTATGCCGGATTTTCCGGTGTCATCGACGATGTTCAAGTTTGGCACAAGGCATTGAGCGATACCGAAGTAATAGAAGCCATGAAAGGTTACGACGGTAAAGAAATCCCCTCTGACCTGAAAGGTTACTGGACGTTCGAATCGGACAACTACAACGAAGGCGAAAAAGTGTTTGAAAACAAAGGTACTTTGGTTACCGACAACAAGGCTGCCTATATCGAAGTGAAAGGTGCAGGCGGTGAAAACACCTCTGCAAACGAAGAACACATATTACCGGCCAATATCGCTATTCAAGGTAACCCGGCCATGTCAGGTACATTGCCCATCACTACGACATCGACATTCGCCGTTGCCGATGCCGAAGTTCAAAACACCGGTGACAACGCATCGGTTACATTCAACAAAGACGGTAAATACAACGTCACCTTGACGCTTGCCAACGGATGGGGCTCGGATACGAAGACGAAAGAAGAGTATATCGTAGTTCTCCCCTCTTCGGGTATCGATGGCAACTTGGTAGATAACCTCACGGTATACCCCAACCCCTTCATCGAAAATGTCAACCTGCAATTCGCAGCCGACGGTAACTACGTTATCGACATCTTCGACGCACAAGGTCGTCAGGTAACTACCAAAAAGCACCAAGCTATGGCCGGCGAAATCTGCACGCTCACGGTAAATGCTGCCAAAGGCATGTACTATGTAGTCGTGTCGAAAGACGGCAAACGCGTGAAATCTTTCAAAGTGGTAGCCGAATAATCTACTTCACAGTCTCCGCGCCTTGTGCACGGAGACTGTTGAAAATTCGGGAAACAAATCATTCGCTTCAAAAAATAATTAGGTTTTCATGGCCACACCCCGTACCCGCCTGCCTCGTGTGAGTGCGGGGTGTTTTCAAAAAATACCACGGTTCGCCCCGATTTCGTCGGGATTCAATACACCCTACCGGTCTATATCGCAATTCGGCCGAACCATGAAACACAAAATATAGTCTGTATCTTTTTTATATCAAAAACAAAAGCTTTTTGCTTAAACACATTTAGCGATGAGAAACATATTCACCCTGCTTGCTTTGTTAGTATTCGGTACGATACTGAGTAAAAACCATGCTCAAACATACACGATATACCCTACCCCTCAAAAAATCAGCGAGGCCGGAGAAACGGTAGAACTCACACAACAAATAAATGTCATTTGCGAAAGTGGAATAGGAGAAGTGACCCGCAACCGCATGAAAGAAGTACTCGAAGAAGCAGGATATACCATCGCATTCTCTACAAACCCGTCGCAGACGAATACGAACCTCTACATAGGAATCAACGGCTCGGACGGTGCAGCAGACCGCTATGCCGTAGAAAACAATTTGCCCTTTGCCGTTTTTGACACAGGAGATAATAAATTCGACCCCTATCTCCTGCAAATAAACGATCTGCACCCTCACGGCGACATCGTCGTTCTGGGTAATGATAAAGGCTCCGAATTTTATGCCTTTGCCACGCTCGAACAAATTTTGGAGCAAACCGACGGCAACTCGATCCGTCAAATTACTTTCGAAGATTATTCACACACTCAATATCGGGGAATCGTAGAAGGATTCTACGGACACCCCTACTCGGTGGAAAACCGTATCAGTCTTTTTGAATTTTGTAAACGATTCAAAATGAACGTATTCGTGTATGGACCGAAATCGGATCCCTACCACCTCGGTAATTGGAGGGACGATTATCCTACCTCGCTCACCGAACAACAACGGTTTTTCGGTATGATTACCCAAGATGATTTGAAAACAATGGTGCAAGCAGCAAAAGCATGCAACGTCGATTTCATCTGGGCAGCACACCCCGGATTACAACAAGGAATCAGTTTTTCGAACGAATCGGCTATGGCTCCCGGTATCGACGCCCTCATGAAAAAATTCGATCACCTTTATAATCTCGGTGTACGGGGATTTGGTGTTTTCATCGACGACATGACCTACACTTCCAGTGGGGACATGCAAGCTCATCTAGCCAACGAAGTACAAGTAAAAATACGCGAACGATACACTACCGACAACACCGACGACCAAGTAGCACCTCTTTTTTTCGTCCCCACGGCTTACGCTCTCAACTACGGAGCATCCTACACTCTAAACAATCTGAAAAAAGTCGATAGCGAAGTAGTCATCGCCTTTACCGGATACGACTGCTTCTCCAATATCCGCCCCTCGGCCATCGACGATATGGCCGGACGCGTGGGAAGAAATTCGGTCATGTGGTGGAACAATCCGGTAAACGACGATCATGACGACCGCATCTACATGCGGGAGTTAACAACTCACTGGACAATTGAAAAACCCGGTGCAATCAATACGCTCAACGGGCTTATTCTGAACCCGATGAACCAAGCACAGGCTTCGAAAATCGCCTTGTTCGGAGCGGCCGATTACAGCTGGAATCCCAACACATTCGATTCCAAAAAGAACTGGGAAGCATCTTTCGCCCGAATCGTGAAAAATGGAGATACCCAAACCGCCGAAGCCTTGAAATGCTTCGCCCGCTTCTCGAACACGTTGGTCGAGGACGAAGAAATGATAACGCTCTACGATAATTTCATGGAGAAATTCGGCGGCGAAAGTTTCCCGCCGGAATCCGACAAGCTGCGAAACGAACTGGAAAATCTTAAACAGGCTTGCACGTACATCGAAACCTTAAAAGACAGTCCTTACAGAGATTACAAATTGATGTATGAAGACGTGCGCTGTTGGAATGCCAAGCTGAAAAGTATAAGCACCATCGCTCTCGATGCCCTCGATATGCTCGATCACGGCAACACCATGTCTCGCCCGGAAGGTTGGGAAAAATATTTGAGACTAAACGAGCTATACGCTATGCTCGAAACCGACTCGGCCTATCTTGTAAGCGCACTCGAAGGCTACGGGACAACCACCCGGGAAACTTTCTATAAAGTAAAGCCGGCCGATAGCCACTTGAAGCCCTTTACCGATTTTTTGGCAGGGAAAATAAGTAGCGGAATCCCCGGACTATGGCCGGCAAAAGACAATGTACAACTCATCACCAATATCGAGAATTTACAAGGCATCGATTTGTCGGTGCAGAACGAGACGATACAATTGAACGGATTGAGCGGGCTCGATCTCGATAAAGGAGAATATGTAGGTATATATTTGGGAAACCTCGAAAAAATAAGCGCAGAAAAAATCTCAACCGGAAAAGCTCCGCGAATAGAGCTATCGGAAAACGGCAAACAATGGACTCCGGCCGAACTCCCTATCAGAGAACAAAAGGCAGCATATATCCGAATCAAGAATATTTCGGAAGAAACGGAAACAATCGATTTCGACCGCTTTTCGGTATCCCGTATCTTCACTCCGATAGAAACCCGCGCACAAGTGTCGACCAACATGCCGGCATATCAAGACTATACCATAAGCAATGTCATCGACGGATCCGCATCGACCTACTTCTGGAAAGACGGAGGACAAGCCGCCAACGACTATATCCTTCTCACCTACCCCACGGCTCAACCTGTCTACCAGATAAGCATCACATTCACCCCCAATGACCAGCCGTCGGGAATGGCTGCAATAGAAATATCGACCGACAATAAAAACTGGCAAACCGTCACTGAGTTTACAAGCAGTCAACTCGACGCTTCCCACACGCTCACTTGCGATGCCAATGGAGCCGTAGCGAAGTATGTGCGATTTGTCATTCGATACATTACAAGCGAATACTGGTTACAAGTGGCCGAATTTAACGCCGAGATGTCGGAAAAATATACCCAAACGACCGACCAAAACGGCGATAAAATAGCCTCCCTATCGGATTTGAGCCTCACGACAAATTACCAAGCCGGAGAAGCGGGATATATCGAACACCGTTTTATCGAGAATCTCACGATCGAATCGGTTGAAATTTATCACAATACCATTTTCGATCCAGCTCACAAACGCCCGTCGATATATGTCAATAACGGCTCCGAATGGATCGAAACCGGCTCTTTGGAATCATTGTGCACTATCATAGACACTCACGAAATAGATACGGTAACAGCAGTGAAAATAGAGTGGAACAAAGAGAATATTCCCAATCTTTACGAAATACTTCCCGTTGGGACACCCTATGTAGAAAAGCCGGGAAAACCCACCGCCATAAATAACGTGAAAAAGGACGGTCTAACCATATATACAAACGATAATCGATTGATCGTACAATCGGACGATATGATACAAAATATAATTTTATTCGACTTAAACGGAAAAACGATAAACCATTTTAACGTAAATAAATGTATCTTTGAAACAACATTCGGCTCGAATATTCCACAAATATTAATCGTGCAAGTTATGCATACAAATGGAGATTTATCGACCTGTAAAATAATACGATAAAAGCAAAACGATAGAATAAGAAAGAGTACTTCATACACATAAACAAAAGACATGAAACGAGCATCGCTATGGATAGGTTTGGGATTACTGCTTTTTTCAAGCTGTTCTAACCTCACAGAAACTCAGTTACAATATATCGACTATGTAAACCCGTTCGTAGGAACGGGAGGCCATGGGCACACATTCCCCGGCCCCGTCGTCCCCCACGGAATGATACAGCCCAGCCCCGATACCCGCATATACGGGTGGGATGCTTGCTCGGGGTATCACTATTCCGACAGTACGATAAACGGATTCTCTCATACCCATCTGAGCGGTACGGGCTGCGGAGACTACGGAGACGTTCTGTTAATGCCCACCGTAGGAAAACAAAACTATCGTTACTTGGGATACGGTTGCCAGCAAACCGCCTATGCCTCAACGTTCTCGCACTACAAAGAAGTGGCAAAACCGGGATACTATTCGGTAGAACTCGATCGTTACAACGTGACAGCCGAACTAACGGCAACATCTCGGGCGGCCCTGCACCGTTATCGTTTCCCCGAAAGTAAAGAAGCTGGATTTATCGTCGATTTGGATTATAGTCTGCAAGGACAAGAGAATATCGACATGAGAATAGACTCCCCCAGCGATACCGAAATCGTGGGCTGGAAAAAAACCAAAGGCTGGGCCGAAAACCAATGCATAGGTTTCTACATGAAATTTTCAAAACCTTTCACTTGCCACATCATCGACACAGTCATCGATATCGTGCGCGATGGGAAAGCCTGTAAAATGGAACAGAAAAAAGCCCTGCTCCAATTCCCGACGGCTCAAAACGAAGAAGTGCTTGTAAAAGTCGGTATATCGGCCGTGGACATAAAAGGAGCACAGCAAAACGTCGAAAGCGAAATTCCCTCTTGGGACTTCGACAGTATCATGGACGCTGCGCAAAACCAATGGAACGACTACTTGGGAACCATTCAGGTCGAAGGAAACAACGAAACTCAAAAACAAATATTCTACACAGCTCTATACCACACGGCCATACACCCGAGCCTCTTCTCCGATGCGGACGGACGCTACCGCGGGACGGATCAAATGATACACCAAGCCCAACCCAATGAAGAAATTTATACAATCTATTCTCTATGGGACACTTTCCGGGCACTACACCCGCTATTGACCATCATCAAACCCGATTTAAATGAAAAATTGGTGATGTCTCTTATGCAAAAATACCACGAAGGAGGTATTCTGCCCATGTGGGAATTAGCAGGAAATTACACAGCTACGATGATTGGTTATCATGCTATACCCGTAATTGTCGACGCATATATGAAGGGATTCGACAAAATCGATGGAAAAGAATTGCTCGAAGCCTGTATCCGCAGCTCGGTATATGACACGACCGGTATTATCGCATCGAGCAGAATGGTCAACGGGTTGGTTCCCATTTCTAAATACTACAAAAATAAAATAGGTTATGTTCCCTACGAAAAAGAAAACGAGTCGGTAGCCAAAGGTTTGGAATACGCCTATAACGATTGGTGCATCGCTCGATTGGCAGAAGAAATTGGCGATACGGCCACTTACGAAAAATACAAGGCACTCTCTAAATCATACATCAATTACTACGACCCGCAAACCGGATTCATGCGTGGTAAAGACTTGAAAGGGAATTGGCACGTTCCATTTAATCCCCGTTACTCCGACCACCGCAATGACGATTATTGCGAAGGAACAGCTTGGCAATGGGCTTGGTTCGTTCCTCACGATATAGAAGGACTTATCGCCTTGATGGGAGGTCAGGAAAAATTCATTGGTCGACTCGATTCTCTCTTTGTCGCCGAATCAAAGATAGAAGGACCTCTCGTATCTTCTGATATATCGGGACTCATCGGACAATACGCTCATGGAAACGAGCCAAGCCATCACATTGTTCACCTTTACAACTACGTGAATCAATCGTGGAAAGCCCAACAGTTGATCGATACAATTCTCCATACCCAATACTTCAACAACCCCAACGGATTGTCGGGCAACGAAGATTGCGGTCAAATGTCGGCTTGGTATGTGCTCAATGCGATGGGATTCTATCAAGTATGTCCCGGATCGCCCATATATTCTGTCGGTCGTCCTATCTTCGATAAGGTAACCATAAATCTACCCAATGGGAAAGTATTCGAAATTATTGCCAACAACAATTCCCGAACCAATAAATATATACAGAGCATTCGCCTTGATAATATCTTGCTCGAATCTCCTTTCTTCATGCATAGCGACATTATGAAAGGCGGAAAAATTATAATGGAAATGGGAAACACCCCGGTCAAACAATAAACGGAATCAGATATTAACATCACATAATCCAAACAGTTATGAAAAATATGAATCGTTATCTCGCACTTGTGGCCTTGATAATCTCCTTAATCTCCTGCCAAAGTGAAGACAACCCAAATCGTTATGAATTAATACCCTATCCCAATGACATGGAACAGATGTCGGGACGCTTTTCTTTCGATGACAACACACAGATTTTTATTTCACCGGAATGTGGAGACGAAGTAAACGAAATCTTGGCTCGGTTTGCAGAACAATTCGGTAAAACAGCCGGCAAGGACTTAAAAATAGCCGAAAAAGAAAGCAAAAATATGATGATCGTAAAAATCGACACGACTATGAGCCAAGAGGCTTATCGGCTAAACATAAGCAAAAAGAAAATCGAAATAACCGCAGCTACGCCCAACGGTGTACGCTATGCACTACAAACCGTTAAACAACTCCTTCCGGTAGCTATCTATGGAGAAACCCTCTCCGCAGATGAAAATTGGTCGGTTCCTTGCGCCACGATAAACGATGCTCCTCGTTTCGGATATCGGGGAATTCACCTTGACGTTGCCCGTCATTTTTTCACATTAGACGAAGTAAAACGGATTCTCAACGTAATGGCTGTTCACAAACTAAATACATTGCATTGGCATCTCACCGACGATCAAGGCTGGCGCGTAGAAATAAAAAAATATCCACGGCTGACCGAAGTGGGCAGTATTCGCAACAAAACCATGATTCGTAAAGAATGGGATAACTACGACACTACCCCCTATGGTGGATTCTATACACAGGACGAATTACGCGATATGGTAAAATACGCCGCCGATTTGGGTATTACCATCATTCCCGAAATAGACCTTCCTGGACACATGATGGCGGCATTAGCCTCTTATCCCGAATTAGGTTGCACGGGTGGCCCATACGAAGTTTCCGGACAGTGGGGTATCCGTGACGATGTGCTCTGCGTAGGAAAAGAAAAAACATTCGAATTCATTGAAAACGTTTTGCTCGAAATCATAGATATATTTCCCTCGAAATACATACATATCGGAGGTGACGAATGTCCCAAAATTCGATGGGAAAAATGTCCTGCTTGCCAAGCCCGTATCCAAAAATTAGGACTCAAAGACGACGAACATGGTAAGGCCGAACACTATCTGCAAAGCTATACGACCGAACGGATAGAGAAATTCCTCAATGAACACGGGCGCGAAATTATCGGATGGGACGAAATGCTCGAAGGCGGACTCACCACCAACGCGACTGTTATGTCATGGCGAGGTGTTGCCGGAGGTGTCGAAGCAGCGAAACAAGGGCATTATGCCATCATGACACCGACTGCACCTCTTTATCTCGACTATTATCAATCACGAGATACACAAAACGAGCCTTTGGCTATCGGCGGTTATAATCCGGTCGATATGGTCTACAATTTCAATCCCATACCCGAAAGTCTTACAGAAGAACAAGCCAAATTCATATTAGGTACACAAGCTAACATCTGGACAGAATATATCACTACTCCCGAACACCTCGAATACATGATACTTCCCAGATTAGCAGCACTGAGCGAAGTACAATGGGATCAAGTCGAAAACAAAAGTTATGACCGGTTCCTCGATAATATAGGCCATATCCTTGCCATCTACGATGTAATGGGACTCAACTATGCCAAACATATACTCGAAGTTAAAGGCGAATACTCGGTAAATGAAACCAAAGGCTGTATAGAAGCGACACTCCGCACACAAGGCAATGCACCCATCTACTATACCCTCGATGGATCCGAACCAACGACAAACAGTACCCGATATACCAAGCCGATAGAAATCCGTACCGAAAATGATTCTTGCACATTGAAAGCTATCGTCGTACGCGAAGGCATCGAAACCCGCACACTCGTGCGCCCCTTCAAATTCAATAAAGCCACAGGACACATGCCCCAACTGAAAGATGCACCCAGTGAAAAATATACTTTCGGAGGAGCCGGTGTACTCACCGATGGCATACATGGAGATTTCAATTACAGCAACGGTTGTTGGCTCGGATTCATCGATACGCCGTTAGATGCAACAATCGATTTAGGAAAAACGCAAACGATAAGTCAGGTCAAAATAGGATCGCTCGTACAATATTCCGAGTACATTTTCCCGCCCACCCAAATAAAAGTCTATGCGACGAATGGAGACAACCCGATGACCGAAATCGGAAAACTCGAAATTCCGGTAACACAAAAACAAGACCAAGACGGAGTACGGGAATATACCTGCAAATTTCCTGCCGTCCCCGCCTCGAAAATCCGAGTGGTTATCGACACCACAGACAAAATACCGGCATGGCACGGAGCCAAAGGTGAAAAAGGTTGGCTTTTTGTCGATGAAATTTCTGTTAACTAATGATTATTACTGAAACGTATGAATACACACAATATATTCAAATCTGTTCTCTTCTCTACACTGTTACTTATCGGAAACAGCTGTTCTGAGCGAAAAGAAATAGATGTTATACCGATGCCTCGATCGGTAGAGTATCACAGCGGAAATTTTACAATTTCACCCGAGACTAAGTTCTATACAAACCTCTCCGCAGAAAGTCGTCAAGCTCTGACCGACTATCTCGAAGGGACATCGCTCGGTTCCGTTCCCTTTGCCGAATCGGCTACCGGAAATAACGGAATCGAATTGAACCTCTGCGATAGTTCCATCGTGACAGGAAATGAAGCCTATCGGATCGAAATCGATAAAAAAGGTGTTCGACTATCGGCAAATACCGAGACTGGGATATTCTACGGGCTCCAAACACTTCTGCAACTGTTGAACAACGGCGATAACAAAACTCTTCCCGCTCTGACGATCAACGATTCCCCTCGTTTCCCATACCGAGGATTGCACCTCGATGTTTCGCGCCACTTCTTTGATAAAGAGTTTGTCAAAAAACAATTGAATGCGATGGCCTATTTCAAAATGAATCGGTTGCATTGGCATTTGACCGACGGTGCTGGTTGGAGAATCGAAATAAAGAAATACCCCAAACTGACGGAGACAGGCGCATGGAGAAACAGCAAAGTACTTGCATACGGTGACGTGAAACCAGACGGTGAGCGTTATGGCGGCTTTTATACTCAAAAAGATATCAAAGAAATCGTAGCGTATGCAAAGAAGAAATTTATAGAAATCATTCCCGAAATAGACATTCCGGGACATTCACAGGCAGCCGTTGCAGCTTATCCGGAGTTCTTGGCGTGCGACCCAAGGGATAAACATGAAGTATGGCTACAACAAGGGATTTCTACTGATGTAATCAACGTAGCCAACCCGAAAGCGATGCAGTTTGCCAAAGAGGTAATTGATGAACTCACTGAATTGTTTCCATTCAATTATATACATTTAGGCGGTGACGAATGCCCCACAAGGAAATGGCAAAAGAATGACGAATGCAAGAAGCTGCTGAGTGAAATAGGTTCTTCCAACTTCAGAGACTTGCAGATTTATTTCTACAAACAACTAAAAGATTACATTGCCACCAAACCTGCCGATCAACAACGCCAACTTATATTCTGGAACGAAGTGCTTCACGGAAATACCAGTATCCTTGGCAATGACATCACCATTATGGCATGGATCGGAGCTAATGCCGCCGCAAAACAGGCTGCCAAGCAAGGAATGAACACCATACTGAGCCCGCAAATACCTTATTATATCAACAGAAAACAGTCGAAACTTCCCACGGAACCGATGTCGCAGGGACATGGAACGGAAACTGTGGAGGCCGTTTATAACTATCAGCCGCTTAAAGACGTGGATGCTGCCTTGCAACCTTATTATAAAGGTGTACAAGCCAACTTTTGGACCGAATGGGTGACCGAACCTTCCGTTCTCGAATACCTGATGTTGCCACGTCTTGCCGCCGTTGCCGAAGCCGGATGGACACCACAAGAAAAAAGGAATTATGAAGACTTTAAAGAAAGGATTCGTAAGGATGCAGAGCTATACGACCTCAAAGGATGGAATTATGGCAAACATATCATGAAATAAGCAAACGCTTTCATTTGACTGCCGATAACTGGGGAGTGACTAAAAAGTCGGTAGTATCTCAATTCTCCTCCTTCGGGAAGGAGGAGTCCCCGCAGGGGGAGGTGGTAGGTGAATACGCAGTCCACTTATTCACTGCAAATTATAGACAACCCTATTTTACCTACCACCCCGGCTTTCAGCCACCCCTCCTTCCGTCTTTTTCAGACCATCTCAGTTCTTTCACTTTTTATTTTGTGCCACACGATTATTATTCGCCTGTGGCTTCACCACTACCCCATTT
>OGLN01001168.1_pt1 | contig 19667 bp, 15 predicted proteins | sample 1572641 | NCBI WGS metagenome assembly OGLN01 (sample SAMEA2581903, study PRJEB24529) | metagenome | biome: Human gut stool | place: China | collected 2011
ATGTTTTAAAAATTCTCTCATCTCTATCTTTAATAAATTTGCCCTATTTCCATAAATAATTTGAATTCCATTTTCAACTAAAACAGCTCCACTAGCACCTAAAGATTTTTCAAAAATTTTCAAGTCATTAACTTTTGAATTATCTTCTAAAGTTAATCTAAGTCTTGTAAAACAAGCATCTACCTTTTTGATATTCTCTTCTCCGCCAACTGCTTCTATTATTTCTTTTAGTAATTTGGTTGAAATATTTTTATTTACACTAACCTCTTCAAAATTTTCTTCATTACCAGTTTCAAAATTTTCTTCTCTTCCTGGAGTTTTTAAATTTCTTTTTTCTATATATATTTTAAAAGTAAAATAATATAATATAAAATATATAGGTCCTACTATTAAAAGATAATACCAATGAGATCCTTTATCTGAGTTTAGTATACCATTAAATATAAATGAAAGTAAAGGTCCTCCAAAACTAGATGGCCCTGGAATATTTATTTCTAAAATATAAGTTAAAATATATGCTATTCCAGCATAAAAAGAGTGAATTATAAATAACATTGGAGCTATAAATAAGAATGAAAATTCTAATGGTTCTGTAATTCCCATTAAAGCACATGGTAACACTGCTGCTGTCATTAAAGCAGCTACTTTCTTTTTATTTTTTGGTAATGATGTTTTATAAATAGCTAATGCAGCTCCAGGTAAACCAAACATAGCAAATAAAACTTTTCCATTCATTACGAATCTTGTAATATTTATATCAAATTTAGCTGTTGGTGAACTTAACATTGCATTATATATATTTACTGCACCTTCTACCATAACTCCATCTATATTTAAATATCCTCCTAATTGAGTAAAAAAGAATGGAAGATAAATAAAATGGTGTAATCCAAATGGAAGAAGTAATCTTTCAGATAATCCATATATAAAAGCTCCACTAGCACCTATTGAATTAATTATATCAGAAGATTTAATTAACAAATGTTGAATAGGTGGAAAAATAAAAGCTAAAATAATTCCTAAAATACTTGAAAAAATAATTGAAAGTGCTGGTATTGATCTAGTTCCATTAAAGATAGATAATATTGCTGGTAACTGTATTTTATAGAATTTATTATGGATATGTGCTATTAAGAATCCAACTAAAATTCCACCAAAAACACCTGTATCTAAAGTTAATACTCCTAATATTTGTTTTTGACCTATTAATAAATTTTTAGGATCTAAATTTCCTGTATAAATAAGGAAATTTCCTAATATTGTATTCATTGTCATATATCCTAAAAAACCACTAAGAGCTGCTGTTGCCTTTTCACTTTTTACAAAACCATAAGCTATACAAATTGCAAATATTACTGGAATATTATTATTTACCACATTTCCTGCATCTTTTAAAATATTAAAAAATATAGTTAAATTTTTTAAAAAAGGAAATAATTCTAATATTTTTGGATTTGTAAAACCACTTCCAATTCCAACTAAAATTCCTGCTATTGGTAATATTAAAACAGGAGCCATTAATACTTTTCCCAATTTTTGAAATTCACTAAATAATCTATTTTTATCCATTTTTCCCCCTAAATTAATAAGATTTTTTTTCTAATCTTGGCCAATATTCTCCATTAGCTTCAATAAAGTCATCTAAAATAGCTTTAGCAATATTTGTTGATGGAATTGTTTTATTTATTGCTATTGCTTGAAGAGCTTTATCATAAGAATTCTCAAAATATGCATCTACAGCTAATTTTTCTGAAGCAGCTTGATTTTCTATTAAACCTTTATAAAAAGTTGAAATAGGCTTTCTTGAAATTGCTTCAGGTCCCCAGCTTCTTAAGTAAGCAGGAACTTCTACCATTACATCTGATGGTAAATTAGGTATTGCTCCATTATTTTCTACAATAACTAAATATCTATACCCTTTGTTATAAGCAATAGAAGCTGCTGCATCTACTATAAAATCTCCAAAAACAGTAAATTCTTGTATTGGGCTTTTATATTCAGATGGATTTGCTAAATATTTTTGATATTCTTCTATCATCTCTTTCTCTCTACCATTGATCACCATATCAGCTCTTGTATAACTAGGGTCCATTTTTTTTACAACATCAGATGAATATAAATAATATTGTAAATAACTATTTGGTAAATATTCAGGATAATCCTTTATTATTTCAGCATATTGTTTCCAAGTTTTTTGCCAATCCTTGTCTTTATGATGTTTATCACTACATGCTGTCATTCCATTTTCTAAAATTAATTTTCTTAATTCTGGTAATCTATCCTTTCCTGTTTTATCATATAATGCTGTAAACCAACCAAAGTGATTAAGTCCAAAATATTCAGGGTCTAATTCTGTCCAATCTTTTAGCCCTAGCATTTTACTATATGATAATAAAATTGCAACTGGCATATCGCAGATATTTAAAATTCTTTCATTTCCAAATTCTCTTCTTGTTGCTTCTGCTACTACAGCAGCTGGATTTGAATAATTTAAAATCCAACAATTAGGTGAATATTTTTTTGCTTGTCTTATAATTTCTATAACAGCTGGAATTGATCTAATTCCATAAGAAATTGATCCTCCTGGCCCACAAGTTTCTTGTCCTACAACACCATATTTTAATGGAATTTTTTCATCACAGCTTCTCATCTTTAGACCACCTTGTCTTATTTGAGCAAAGACAAAATCAACATCAGTAAAAGCTTCTTTATAATCAGAGGTACTTATTACTTCTAAATTTTCATATGCTTCTTCTATAAACTGAGTCATAATCGATTTTACCATATTCATTCTCTCTTCATCGATATCAAAAAGAATCAATTTTTTTAATGGAAACTCTTCTTTTTTTTGTAATAAACTTTGGATTATTCCAGGAGTATGAGTACTTCCTGCTCCTACAATTACAACTGTATTTTTTTTCATTTTTTCCTCCTACTATTTTTTATTTTTTTATATTTTTATAATAGCATAAAAAAAATTTACACGTCTAAAATTTTCATTTTTTGAAAATTTTATTTTTATATGACCGTTTAATAAACTGAAATTCTTTATTTATAATAAAAAAAGCTGAGTAGCATTAAAAAAATGCTTTACTCAGCTCTCTTTTTTTGTATAATATAGTCGCCAAACAAAATATACAAAAGGAGATATACATGCTTTTAAAACACATATTCTCTGATATTAATATATCAAATCTTTTAACTCATGTCAAAAAATATTTTTACTATAATCATTTTCTTTACATTGAAGAGACTATTCAAAAATTTCTTGCTTGTTCAATTGATAAAGCTTTCATTGTTTATCAATGCCCTCTGTGCGGTAGCGCTCATAAATTTAAAATTTCTTGTAAATCTAGACTTTGTCCCGCATGTGGTAAAAAATATGCTGCTCTTTGGGCTGATAAAACTGCTGCTTCTCTCATTAATACTAAGCATAGAGCTATACTTTTTACCATTCCAAAAGAAATTAGAGAGTTTTTCTTTTATGATAGAACTCTTTTAACTAAACTTACATATGCTGTTAACGATATTTTTAAATATCAATTTAATAATATTAAATCTAAAAATCAAAGAGTTCATAAAATTGGTAGGTATTCTAAAAAATATTTCACTAATTCTGATATTCTTCATTATGGTCTTATTACTGTTATTCATACCTTTGGTCGTGACCTTAAATGGAATCCACATATCCATGCTATTGTTACTCTTGGTGGATTTAATAAAAATTATAAATACCTTAATAAAAAATATTTCCATGTTAATTCTATTGCTGGACAATGGAAAAAACTTGTTATTGATATTGTTAAAAGTGGTAATTATAAAAATAAAAAGCTTAAAAAGAAAGCTCAAATTATTGCTTCTTCTCTTTATAAAAAAGATACAAGATTTTTCTTTGACGTTGCTAAAAATGATTTAAATAATAATGTTTCTGCTATCAAATATATTGGGAGATATTTATCTCGCGCTCCTATCGCTGAATATAAAATACTAGATTTTTCTGACAATAAAGTTACCTTCTATTATGAAGATCTTTCTAATAATAAAGAAAAAGTTGAAGTTACTATGGAAGTAGAAGAATTTCTTTCTAAATTAATTATTCATATTCCTCCTAAAAATTTTAAAATGATTAGGAGATTTGGTATTTATTCTAGAAATATAAAAAAAGAACTTAAATTTATTATCTCTAAAATGAAAAAATATAAATCACAATATACTAAAACTACATTTTATCAACTAGAAATCTGGAAAACATTTGGAATAAATCCTTTCTACTGTTTTAATTGTAAAATTAAAATGAAAGTAAGAAGAATTTCATATTTTAATATATCAAAAGGCTCCATTTGTTGGAAAGAATATTGTTGGTAGCGCTGATTAAAATCAGCTTTTTTGTGTTGCAAAAATATTTATTTTTTCTTATTTTATTAAACTTCTAATAGAAATATTAACTAATTCCTTATTTTTCTCTTAAAAAGCCAAATTATAATTTCCTTATATATAAAAAAACTACACCCTCCATCTTAGATGTCTAAGATTTTGGGTGCAGTACATTACAACTAGCCTCTTTTTATTTTTAATAAAGATATGGTAAAATCAAACTCCATAGAGATATAGATATAACTGACATCACTGTACTAAATACTACTACCTTACTAGCAAAAATATAATCCCCATCAAACTTAGCCGCAAGTATTGCAGTAGTACTTCCCGCTGGCATACCACTCAATAAAACAACTACCCCTGTTCCCATATAATCTAAACCAAAGAGATAACAAATTGTTACAGCTCCAAGTGGAATTAAGAATAATCTAATAATTGTATATTTTACTAATAACCATGAGAAAATTGATTTTACATCATCTATCTCCCCTAACATAGTTCCTATTAATATCATAGAAATGCTTAAAGTACAATTTCCTACACTTTTTATAGTATATTCTATTGGAGCTGGGAATTTTATTGGAGATAACATATATAAAATTCCTATATATACAGCTATTATACATGGATGAAGTGCAACTCTTTTAAATACTTTCATTGGACTTTCAGCTTTAGTAAAACAAGATATTCCAGACGACCACATCGCTATTCTTTGTGGAACCATAGCTATTGATGCATACATTACTCCCTCGGCTCCATATATACTCTCTACTATTGGTAATCCTAAAAAAGCTGCATTAGAACAGATAGTTGCATACTGTAATACTTTTCTCTTTCTTTCTTCAACGTTATTATACATTACTCTACTAAAAAGCATACAAATTCCTTGAGTTAAACATGCAAATAATAGAACTAACATAAATTTAATAAAAACTTCTAATGTAAATTTCATATTAAAAGAACTTATAATATTTGCTGGTAAAAATATATAAATTAATAAATCAGTTAAAACCCCTTTATTTTCTGGTTTTATTATTCCTTTTTTGCTGGCAATAGTCCCTATTGCTATTAATATAAATAAAATACATTGTAGGTTTAAAATTCTACTGATATCCACTAATTCCCTCCATTTTATAAAATATATAAAAGGTATGGTAAAATTACCATACCTTTTTTGTATACTTATATAATAAAATAAAATGCTTAAAAAATCAATATTTGTTTTAAATTTTAAAGTTTTATATATGAAATTTATTTCTCTCTAAATATATCAACTATTACCTTTTCTGTTTCTATCATACCTGGAGAAGCTATTCTTCCCATATTCATCATAGTTTTTTCTGGAGTATTTCCATTTATTCCATGTACATTAAAAATATATGTATTATTCATAGCCATCTCCACAGCTCTAAAAGCTGCATCTACTGCTACTATCCCCTTCATAGTACACCCTTGATTTCCTCCGTCACAAATCATACCTGTTATTCCAGCAGACATATTATTGATAATATTTGTAATCTCTTCTGCTCCTGCTCCTCTTAAATATCCTATACCACAAGCTACTCCTGTCCCACCAGCTATTCCACAACCACAAAACGCTGATAATCTTCCAGAATACTCTTTTATATATGTACAAATAAGATAACTTAACATAGTAGCTCTAATTAACTTTTCATCACTTATTTTATTGGCTCTACATTCTGCTAATAGTGGTAGTGTTGTTATTATTCCATGAGCTCCAGAACCTGTAATGCTCATAGCAGGTTTATTTAGTCCTAATACTCTAGCTTCAATAGCTCCATTACAAAGAAGTTGAGCTGTATTTAGTGAGTTATCAGAAAAAATCTTCTCTCCATTCATCTTCCATAGTTGTTTTACAAATGTAGTTTTTTTATTATTTAATCCCTCTTGGAATAATATCATATTCATATCATGAGCTTTCATTATAAACTCTATCTCAGATATATCCACATTATCTATATACTTTAAAATATCTTTTACACTATATCTATGTAAAACTATTTCCTCTTTATTTTCCTCTTTTTTTTCTAATTCCTTTGAAAATATAGTTTCTCCATTTACAATTATCTCAACAATATTAGTATGTGTTCCTTCTATTCTTACAATAGAGTTTTCTTTTTGAGTAATTATTTCCACCTCTATAAAGATATCTGAGCTAATTCTATTTAACTCTACCTTTATCTTTCCTTCATCTATTAATTTTTGAGCTTTTTTATTATCCTCTTTAGTAACATCTTCTAAAGATTCTAACCCTCTATCTGCTTTCCCAGCTACTACTCCTAAAGCTGCTGCAAATAGATTTCCTACCTCATCAGAATTAGGTATCCCACAAGTAAAGGCATTTTTATATATTCCTGAATTTAGTCTTACTTTTACTTTTTCTATCTCTTCTGTTATATAGCTCTTAGCCTTTGCCACAGCAAAAGCAATAGCTCCAGGTTCTGTAACACCTAATGCTGGTTTCATATCCTCTTTTATTATCTCTGTTAAAATATACATAATCCCCTCCTAATAGAAATGGATAGCTCAAAAATATCTTTCAAGCTATCCATACTATTATACACTATATTTTTGATTTATCTCTAAATATTTTAGTCATTTCCTAAATTTCTTTTTATCCAATCTTTTCCTTCTACTGCTCTTGTTACTAACATTGATGCCATAGTATCTCCACTAGCATTTATCATTGTTGCAAATGGGTCAACAAGATATCCTATTGTAGCTATAATTGGGAAAGCTTCTGCTGGGAACCCATACATAGTTACTATTAACATCTCTCCTATAAGTCCTCCACCAGGTACTCCAGACATAACTACTCCACCTACTACTGATAGAGCTAATGCACTTAGATATGTTCCTATTCCTTCAAATGGTATTTGGAAAATTCCAAATAGGAAAGAGATTTTTAATATTGTACTTAAAACTGTTCCATCCATATGAGCTGTTGCTCCTATCGGTAAAACTATCTCTCTAATATCCTTAGGTACTCCTATTTTTTTACAAGCTTCTAAGTTTACTGGTAGTGTAGCTATACTACTTTGAGTAGCTACTGCTGTAATAGCTGGCGAGATAACATGTTTTAATGCTCTTATCCCCTCTTTTCCTGCTGCTATATATCCATATACTGGGAAAGCTGTGAACATATATACTAAACATAATGGATAATATACTGCTATCGCTCTAGCATATGAACCCAATAACTCTTTTCCATGTTCTCCTACTAAAGCTGCAAAGTATGCTCCTAATCCTATTGGTGCATAATACATTAACAATCCTATCATTTTTAAGAAAACTTCTGATAACGCTTCTAGTCCTTGAGCTATTGCTCTTCCCTTTTCTCCTATCATATTTACACAGATACCAAATACTATTGAGAAGATAATAAGTGGTAACATATTTTTTCTAGATATTAACTCTGGAAAGTCTGTAACTGTAATAGCTTTAACTATTTGGTCTCCAGTTTGGAAAGGTTTCAATGCTTCGGCAGCTGGCATCTCTAAAGCTACTCCTGCTGCAGGTGGAAATATTTTTACAACTACAAACACATAGAAAAATGCCACTACTCCTGTTCCAATGAAGATTAAAAATAGATTTTTCATAATTTTTCCTAATCTATTCATATCATTCATTCCAGCTATCGAGCTACTGATAGTTATAAATACTAATGGCACAACTATCATAAACATACCATTTATAAATAAATCTCCAAGTGGTTTTAATTTTACAGCAGCTTCTCCAAAATGTATTCCTATTAGACTTCCTATTAAGATTGCTCCTATTAATAAAATAGAAAACTTATAAGCTTCCCATATACTTTGTTTTTTCTCTGACATAATCTCCTCCTCGAAAATATAGCTACCCAGTGTAAATTATAGTTTTAAACTGAGTAGCCTCTTCTCTTATCCTAATCTATTTAAAATCTCATTTACATCAAATGTTTTTGTTCCATCTTCTAATACTAAAAGAGGTATTCCTATTCCACCATTTTTTCTAACTTCTTCATACATAGCTTCAGTTTCTCTATATTGAAGATATTTTTTTAATGCTGATAAATCTTCAGATAAGTTAAAAAACTCTACCTCTATATTTTTTTCCTTTAATATTGCTAATGCATTTCTAGTATCCTCACATAGATGACTTCCTACAACTGTTACTTTCATCTTTTCCTCCCTTTTTCCTTCTAAATTTAATTTACTTACTTGCTAAGTATATAAGCAATTTTTATGCCGAAAAATATATTTTTTTCTTTATAATTTTTGTTCTCATATTATAATATACTCAACTTTTTTCAAACATTTATAAAAATAAAATAGGTAAAATAGTTTACCTATTTTACCTATTTATTCCTCTTTTAATAATTTTCTATAAGTTGAATCTATTCCAATAGCTCCCAATGGTGCAGTTACTAATACACTTAATATAGCTATTGCTTGCATTATCTCTCCACCTACAACTCCCATTTGCAATGGTATTCCTGCTTTAGCAGATTGAACTGTTGCTTTTGGCAGATAAGCTATTACACAGAACAATCTTTCTCTATAATTTAAATTTGTTCCTACTAGAGATATTAATACTCCAATTGACCTAATAGAAAGTGAGTAAGCTAAAATTGTTACTCCTATAAAGAAATATCCCCCTACTAATCTTGGATTTATTGCCATTCCTACAAAAGTAAAAAGATAAATTTTTCCATACTTCCAAATACTGTTCATTCCTTGGTGTATCTCTCTATATCTCTCTCCTTGATAATAACGGATAAAGAAACCAAAAGACATTATAGTTAAAAGCGAATTATATAGAACAAAATGGAATCTATTTTCTATAAATCTTAATACCAAACATATAGCAAAGGTAGTTATCAATCTATAGTTGATATTCTTTATTTTTAGGAAACTTCTATTTCCTATATATCCCATTCCCCAACCTATAAATACACTAGCTATAATAGAGATAGGAACCATTATTAACTGCGTCTTTATATCAAAATTTCCTCCATCTATTCTTTGAAAATATATTGCTAAAAAAGAGGTAAATAGAGTAATTGCTATTGAGTCATCTGCTGATGCACCTACTAACAAAAGTTGTGGAATTGATTTTTTTTGTCCCACTCTATTTTCTATCAAGTTTACCATTGCAGGAACTAATACTGCTGGACTAACTGCCGCTATTATAAATCCTAAAATAGCTCCTTGTACAAAAGTAAAGTCTAAAAATATTGTAGATAGATAGGCTATAGCAAATCCCTCTAAAGATGCTGGTATAATACTTAAACATATTGCTGGTCTACCTATTTTTTTCATCTGGTCAGCTCCTATTCCTAATCCTCCTATAAAAAGAACTGTTACTAGAGCAATATCTTTTAAAGTTGGAGCTATATTTAAAGCTAAACTAGGAACCTTGTTAACTCCATATGGTCCTATTAATAACCCAGCTACCATCATTCCTATAAGAGATGGAAGTTTTATCTTCTCAAATATCTTTCCTATAAAGTTTGAATAAAAAGCTAAAAAAATTAAAAATAGTAGTGTTAAAATATACTGCATAATTACCTCCTGAAAATAAAAAGACTCCTACCCTTAAAGAGTAGGAGTCATTAGCTTTCGCACTTAAAGGCGAACTCCATCGCCTATTATTTAATTTACGTTTTATTATATCATAATTTTTTAAAAAAATAAATAGTTTAATCTAATTTTTCTAAAAACTCTCTTCCTTTATTTGATATCTTATTCCCACGACGCCCTTTATATACCTCTATAAATCCTAAATCTTCTAATTTTTTTAGCATCCCTCTAATCTCTTGTTCTGTGAGAAAAATTTCTTGCTGCTTACACACCTCTAGTAATTTTTGTCTTCCACTACTCTCTCCTCTATTGCAACACTCATCTATTTTTCTCAGTAAAAATATATACTCTTCATATCTTTTTCCAAATATCTCTTTACAATACTCCTCTCTTCCTTGCTCCCTCTCCATTCTATCTCTATTTTTTTCCTCTTCATAGTACTCTCTTATAGCTAGAGGCATATCTTCAAATTCTATTATTTTTTCCTCTGTAAATCCTAAAAACTCTATATAATTTTTTAACTCCCTTATATTTCCTTCCCAATTATACATCTCAAAGGCTTTTTTAGCTTTAGAAGAAAATCTAAAGTCAGCTCCACTACTTCTCATAAATTTTTCAGCTAAAAGATATAAGTCATCTTTTCTCTCTCTAAGAGGTGGAACAATAAGAGGAAAGGCACTCATTCTATAATATAAATCTTTTCTAAATTTTCCCTCTTTTACTAAATCTCTTAATTCCTCATTAGTAGTAGCTATTATTCTTACATCTACATTTATTACCTTATCTCCACCTATTCTCATCAACTCTTTCTCTTGAATTACACGAAGAAGTTTTACTTGTAAAGCTGGACTCATTCCCTCTAATTCATCTAAAAAGAGAGTTCCCATATGAGCAAATTCAAAAAGTCCAATCTTTCCTCCCTTTTTAGCTCCTGTAAAAGCTCCCTCCTCATATCCAAAAAGTTCACTCTCAAGCAGTGTTTCTGGAATAGCTGCACAATTTACTACTATAAATGGATAATCTTTTCTATGAGAATAATTGTGAATAGCATGAGCAAATAACTCTTTTCCTGTTCCACTCTCTCCTGTTATCAAAATATCTGAATCTATTCTTGCCATTTTTTGAGCTAAAGCCTTTAGTTTTAGCATAGAGTGATTTTCTCCTATAATATCATCAAAAGTATATTTTGCTTTATGTCCCTTATTTAAAAGTTGTCTTCTCAACTCATTTTGTTTTTTCTCTTCCTCTTTAAATTCTTGAAATATTGCAAAAGCTCCCATATAGTGTTCTGCTTTTATTATAGGTATAATTGAAAGATTTATATACTCCTCTCCTATTTTTACTAACCTATTTTTAATCTCTTCTTTATTCTCTTTTACCTCTCTAAATGGAATGTTAGGTAGTAACTCCTCTGCATTGTTTCCTAATACAGCTCCACTTCTTTTATTTAATATTTTCTCTGCTCCTTCATTACAAGAACATAAGAAGTTATCTTTATCTACTCCTAAAATAGCAATATTAGTTGTCTTCATCAAAAGTGAAAACTGACTCTCTGCTTGTGTTGCCTTTTCTACTATTTTACTTAAGCTATAATCATTAGTAGCCACTGTATCTAAATACTCTCTTATTTTTTTATAATACAATATATGTTCAAACTCAAGTTTTAAAGCTATCTCTATTATTGTATTAGCATCTAATATTCTATGTCCTATATCTATAATTTTTCTATCTAATACCTCTTTTGGTAATAACTGAGTTTCTGCTGGAGTCATTACTATATCTCCCTCTGGAAATATCTTCATCTTTGGATAAGCTGGAATAAACTCTATGTTGTTTACTCCTAAGTGATACATCATTGAGATTGTTTCAATACACATCTTAAAGCTTACATTAAAAAATATAACCTTTGTACCATAAGAGAAACTTTTTAAATATTTTAACATCTCCTTTGATACAGTTAAATCTGCTATTACTATATTGTTATTTTTTAAAAACCCTTCATCTAAAAATTCATAGGCACTACTTGAAAGAAGATATAAATCTGCCTTTGTTAGATTATTTATACTTCCATCTTCAATACTATATATTTCACTTTGTGCTAATCCTTCAAATATTAAATCTACTTGCTCTTTCATAGCACTTCTTATCTCTTTAGCATTTGTTATAATAGCAATCTGTTTTTTCATACTTATTCCTCTTAATTTTTTCTTTAAATTATACCATATTTTATAAGAAAATCTTTAAAGAAAAAAGAGGACGATTATTTTAAAAATAATCACCCTCTTCAAAATTATAATCTATAAAGAATTAATAAACTTTATTATATAATTTTTCAATATCTTCTAAAGTTACATCTTTAGGATTTCCACCTGTACATACATCAGCTAATGCATCTTTTGATAACTTTGGAAGTCCCTCTTCTGGAATATTTATCTCTCTTAAAGTTTGAGGAATTCCTACATCAATAGCAAGTTTTCTTACTGAATCTACAGCTGCTTGTGCTGCTTCCTCTTTACTCATTCCAGTTGTATCTACACCCATAGCTTTTGCTATATCTCCATATTTTTCTATACATGCAGACATATTAAATTCCATTACTGTTGGTAGAAGTAGTGCATTTGCTACTCCATGAGGAATATCATATACAGCTCCTAGTGGATGTGCCATAGAGTGAACTATTCCAAGTCCTACATTTGAGAATCCCATTCCTGCCACATATTGAGCTATACTCATTCCTTCCATATCCTCTAAATTTTTATTAGCTACCGCTCCTCTTAAATGCTTAGCTATTAATTCAATAGCTTTTATCTCAAACATATCTGAAATTATATGAGCTCCCTTTGTGATATATCCCTCTATTGCATGAGTTAAAGCGTCCATTCCTGTTGCTGCTATTGTTCTATTTGGCATTGTAAGCATAAGTTCAGCATCTACTATTGCTACTAATGGTATATCCTTAGGGTCTACACAAACTATTTTTCTATTTTCATCTTCTAAAGTTATTACATAGTTGATTGTTACTTCTGCTGCAGTTCCACAAGTAGTTGGCAATGCAATTATTGGCACACATTTAGTATGAGTTGGAGCTACTCCCTCTAATGATTTTATATCTTCAAACTCTGGGTTATTTTTTGTAATAGCCACTGCCTTAGCTGTATCTATTACAGAACCTCCTCCCACTGCTACTATAAAATCTGCTCCTGCTTTATTAAATGCTACTAATCCCTCTTTACAGTTTTTTACTGTTGGATTTTGTTTTATATCTACATATACATCATAAGGTATATTTGCATCATCTAAAACTTTTTTTACTTTATCTAATACTCCACAACTCTCAAGTATTTTATCACTTACTAATAGAGCTTTTTTATATCCTCTAGCTTTTACCTCTGTTGCTAGATTTTCTCTACTCCCTATTCCAAAATAACTTGTTTCATTAAGTATGTATCTTGCTATTGCCATATCTTTTCCTCCTAATATTTTTAAGAAATTTTCCCTCTAATTTAAATATAATACTTTATTTTATTTTTTTCAAGTCCCCTTTCAATATTTTTATAGAAAAAAGTAGCGGAATAACTCCACTACTTCTTTTTTTGTTATATTTACTTTAAGTTTCTTATGGCCTTCTCTATTTTTTCCATTGCTTCCTCTACCATATATCTAGGACAAGCAACATTCATTCTAAAAAATCCTTTTCCATTCTCTCCAAATGTAGCTCCATCATTCATAGCTACTTTAGCTTCATTGATTAGGAAATCTTGTATCTTATCTTGAGGAATACCTACTCCATTAAAGTCTAACCACATAAGGTAAGTTCCCTCTGGCTTAGATGTTTTTATCATAGGTAGTTTTTCATTTATAAACTCTATAACATATTGCATATTTCCATCTATATGCTCAATAAGTTGCTCTAACCAATTTTCACACTTTTCATAAGCTGCTTCAAAAGCTACTAAACTAAATGGATTATTTCTTTTTACATCCATTTTACCTAAAATATCATCAAACTCTTTTCTCTCTTCTGCTCTTGGGAAAGTTGCAAAAGAAGCTTGAAGTCCTGCTAAGTTAAATGATTTTGTTGGAGAAAATAGTGTTATAGTTATATCTTCTATCTCTTTACTTAATGAAGCCATAGGAATATGTTTATGTCCTGGCATAATTAAATCTCTCCAAATCTCATCAGCAAGTATTCTTACATTGTATTTTCTACAAAGCTCTCCCATTTTTTCTAACTCATCTTTTTTCCATACTCTTCCAACAGGATTATGTGGATTACATAGGATAAACAGAGTTACATCTTCACAAGAAAGTTTTTTCTCTAAATCCTCAAAGTCTACTGTATAGTATCCATTTTCATCTTTTACAAGATTATTCTCTATTAAAGTTCTTCCATTATCCTTTACTGATGAAGCAAATGGTGGATATACAGGAGATTGTATTAAGATTTTATCAGTTTCCTTTGTCAACATTTTTACAAGTATAGACATACTTGGTACAACACCTGGGCTATGGATTAATGTAGCTGGAGATATCTCATAACCAAATCTTTTCTTCAACCAATTTGCTGCACTCTCATAATATGAATCTGGTCTATATACATATCCAAATATCTCTTGTTCCAATTTATTTCTCATAGCTTCAAGTATCTCTGGAGCTGTTTTTATATCCATATCAGCTACCCACATTGGAGTTAAATCATTTCTTCCAAATTTCATTCCCATTTCTGCCCATTTAGCTGAATGATTTTCACTTCTATCTATTCTTTCATTAAAGTTATACTTCATTTTTCCTCCTAAAACTATCTAATCTTTTACTATAAATATAGCAACTTCTATGCCATTACTATAATTTTAACTTTATATTAAAATTATACATTTTTTTCTCTTCTAAAACTAATAATTTTTCTCAATAGGGTAATTAGGTTTTTTACTCTCCTATTAATTCTTCTTCATATTTACCTTTAAATCTCCTATAACTTTTCTTACAACCAATAATCCAACTATAAAAGTACAGATATCAGCAAATGGTTGGCAATATTGTAGGCCTCTTATTCCAAAAATATTTGGTAAGATAAATAGTGCTGGGATTAAAAATATTCCCTGTCTTCCCATTGCTACAAGAGTTGCCCAAAATCCATATCCAATAGATTGAGTAAGCATATTAGCCATAACAATAGAAGCCTGAATTGGTAAAGTCAAACATTGGTAACGAAGAGCAACTGTTCCTATCTCTATTACCTCTAAATCCTCTTTTCTGAAAAGGGCAATTATCTCTGGAGCAAATATAAAGCATATTATTCCTAATATACTTAATAATACAACCCCCACCTTTAGGCAAAAATGATAAGCTTCTAATACTCTATCATATTTTTAGCTCCATAGTTAAATCCACAAACAGGCTGGAATCCTTGTCCAAATCCTAAAAGAGATGAATTTATAAACATCATTATTCTCACTGTAATTGACATTGCTGCTATTGCTGCGTCTCCAAATGGACTAGCACAAACATTCAGTGCTACTGCTGCCATACTTGCTAGTCCTTGACGTGATAATGTTGGAAGACCTGCTTTTAAAATCTCTTTATATACCCATAATTTTAAAGTAAATTTACTCAACTTTATAGTTACATTCTTTTTATTTCTTTGGCTCATAAATAGTAAAATACTAAAACTTACAAATTGACTAAAAATTGTAGCAATAGCCGCCCCAGATATTCCCATATTAAATTTAAATATAAGGATTGGATCAAGTATCATATTCAGTATTCCACCTGTTGCAAGTCCTAACATAGAGTAAAAAGCATTTCCTTGAGACCTATGCAAATTATTAAGAACAAAGGCACAACACATATATGGAGTAGCTATCAATATATATTTTGCATAATCCTTAGCATAGGGAGCTATTGTTGGAGTAGCTCCTAACATATTTACAAATTCATCTAAGAATAGTAATCCTAAAATGGCAAGTATTGCTCCTAAAGTCATAGCTGTAAAAAAAGCTGTAGCTGCTGCCCTATGTGCACCATCACTATCTTGTCTTCCCAAACTTCTAGAAACATAGTTTCCACTTCCCATCCCTAATGTAAAACCTATAGCTTGAATCATTGCCATAAGTGAAAAATTTATTCCTACTGCTGCTGAAGCTGATGTTCCTATTTGACTTACAAAAAAAGTATCTGCCATATTATAGATAGATGTTACTAACATCGTTATAATTGTAGGAATTGCTAGTCTTGGAATTAATCTGGAAATCTTAGTTTCCGTCATACGAATATACATTTCATTACTACTCATTCTCTTACTTTTATCTCCTCACTTTTATATTTTTTTATATTATAACATAATTTTTAAATCTTTCTTTAAATAAAAAGAAAAAAGAGAAGTTTTACCTTCTCTCTTTTAATAAAATTCATATATTTTATTTTTCCATTTCTTTTAAAACATAATATAAACGTTTAAATTTTTGATATTTTTTTCATAAAAATGTTTATTTTCGGAATTTGGATATTTCGTATCAATAACTTGGATTAACTTCTCACAAGCTTCATTTACAGAATGAAAACACCTATCTCCTACAGCTGCTAAAATTGCAGCTCCAAAAGCAGGTCCCTCGGTAGAATTAATAGTCTCTACTTTCAAATTAAATATATCAGCTATCATTTGTTTCCAAAGATTACTTTTGGCTCCACCACCACTAACTCTTATAGTATCCGTACAAACTCCTGTACCTTTAATTAATTCTAAAGAATCTCTTAGTCCAAAAGTTATTCCTTCTAAAACACTTCTTGTCATATCTGATCTTTCATGTTGAATATTTAATCCAATAAAAGCTTCTCTTGCATCAGGATCATTATGAGTTGTTCTTTCACCAGTTAGATATTGTAAAAATAGTAATTTTTCATCAAATTTACTATTCTTAGCTTCTTCCTCTACAAAGTATGTATAATCTTTGCTCTTATTTACTCCTTCTATCCACCATTTTAATGCTCCAGCTGCAGAGAGCATAACCCCCATTTGATGATATCCACCATTAGCATGACAAAACGAATGTAATCTAGCCTCACTTTCTGCTCTGTAAGAAGAGCTATTTGCAAAAACAACTCCAGATGTTCCCAAAGCCACTGATAAAACTCCGTCTTTTACAACTCCTACAGCACCTGTAGCTTGGTCTCCTCCACCTGCTATTATTTTAACCTCTTCATTAAATCCATATTTTTGTGCTATATTTTTTTTATCTTTCCTATACATTCATAAGATTCAAACAATTTAGGAAGTTGCTTCTCAGTAATCCCCAACTCTTCTAATATCTCTTGACACCATTTTCTATTTTTTACATCTAAAAGAAGTGTTCCTGAAGCATCTGAAACATCAGTAGAGTAAACACCACTAAGTTTAAAAGCTAAATAATCTTTCGGTAACATAATTTTATTAATCTTTTTAAAATTTTCTGATTCATTATTTTTTAACCATAAAATTTTAGGAGCAGTAAATCCTGTTATAGCTATATTTCCTGTTAAATCTATTAATTTTGACCCAAATTTTCTATTTAAAAACTTACACTCTTCTACTGTTCTTTGATCACACCATAATAAAGCTGGTCTAATAACTTTATCTTCATCATCTAAAAAAACTGATCCATGCATTTGTCCACTAAAACTAATTGCTCTCACTAGTGATAATTCTTCTGAAGTAAATTCTAAAAAAGCTTCAAAAGTTTTTTCTACCCAATCATCTGGATTTTGTTCTATCCAATTTTCTTTAGGAAATAAAAGTGGATATTCTTTAGAAACAGTTTTTAAAACTTTCCCTTCTGGGTTCATCAATAATAACTTTACTGCTGATGTTCCTAAATCAATTCCTATATACATAAGCCTACCTCATTGATTATTCATAAATATATCTATTTAAAATATTTTCTAACATTTCTTGTCTTCCAGAAGAATTTTTCTTAACTCCATTTGTTAAAGCATATTTTGAAAGTTCTTCAAATCCAACTTCTCCATTAACAATTTGTTTTCCTATACCAGTTGTATATGAACTATATCTTTCAACTTTAATTTTCTCAAAAGTTCCATCTTCAATTAATTTCGCTGCAACTTTTAATCCTTTAGCAAAAGTATCCATTCCTGAAATATACGCATAGAATAGATCTTTTGGTTCGAAAGAACCTCTTCTTACTTTAGCATCAAAATTTAATCCTCCTTCTTTAAATCCACCAGCTAAAAGTGTTTCATACATAGCTAAAACTGCATCATATACATTTGTTGGAAATTGGTCTGTATCCCATCCTAATAACATATCTCCTTGGTTAGCATCTATACTTCCAAATACACCATTAATTCTTGCTGTACACAATTCATGTTGGAAAGTATGTCCAGCTAATGTAGCATGATTTGCTTCTATATTCATTTTAAAATACTTATCTAAATTATATTTTCTTAAGAATTCAAGTACTGTTGTAGTATCAAAATCATATTGATGTTTTGTTGGTTCTTTTGGTTTTGGTTCTATAAAGAACTGCCCTTCAAATCCTATTTTTTTAGCATAATCTACTGCCATTTGTAAAAATCTTGCAAGATTATCTAACTCTAATCCCATGTCTGTATTTAATAGTGTTTCATATCCTTCTCTTCCACCCCAAAATACATAACCTGTTCCATTTAATCTTTTAGTAATTTCTAAAGCTTTTTTAGTTTGAGCTGCTGCATAAGCAAATACATCTGCATTACAACTTGTTGCAGCTCCATGCATGAATCTTGGATGACTAAACATATTTGATGTTCCCCAAAGTAATTTTATTCTTGTTCTTTTCATCTCTTCTTCTATTAAATCAACGATCTCATCTAAGTTTCTATGGTACTCTTCTAATGTTTCAGCCTCTGGAGCTATATCTTTATCATGAAAACAGAAATATTCAAGTCCTAATTTTTCCATAAATTCAAAACCAGCTTTTACTCTAGCCTTTGCCTTTTCCATTGGAGTATACTCATTCCACTCTCTATCCATAGTTGCATTTCCAAATGGATCTGTTCCCTCTCCTGTTAATGTATGCCAATATAACATTGCAAATTTAAGGTGATCTTTCATCTTTTTTCCTAATATTACTTCTTCAGGATTATAATGAGCAAATGCTAATAAATTATTTGTTTTTACACCTTCATATTTTACTTTATCAATTCCTTTAAAAAATTCCATATAAACCCTCCTTTTAAAAATTTGACTTTTATATAAAAAAGTTATATCATTAAAAAATGATATAAATAATTGAGGTGAATTAATGTACCAATTAGAACAAAAAAAAGGAATGATTTAGATTTTTTAAATTTTATATATAAAAATAAAAATTTTACAATTTCTCAAGCAAGTAAAGGATTAAATTTAACTTATCCAACCTCTAAAAGATTAGTAGAAGATTTTTTAAAAGAGGGAATAATTTTTTCCAGTGCTTTAGACTGTAGAAATGCCCTTGCAACCTTCTCAATAAAGACTGGAAGTGAATTTGTGATAGACAAGAGTGACAGTACTAGGTTGATAGTACATTGTGCCTATAAGAGGTGTCAATGGAGGAAGCATGCCTCCTTAATGAGACATAACACACTGTTTCAGGTATTAAATGTTGTGATCTCTGAAATGTGTTATATTTTCTGCACTCACTGATGTTATATGTACTTACTGTTTGTTGTTCTATTTTGTTTCAGATTAAAGAGTCC
>OGLN01001170.1_pt1 | contig 19626 bp, 29 predicted proteins | sample 1572641 | NCBI WGS metagenome assembly OGLN01 (sample SAMEA2581903, study PRJEB24529) | metagenome | biome: Human gut stool | place: China | collected 2011
GATAATTTGTAAGCTTCTGTTTTGTTTTTTTTAATTCTTCTACATTATTCCCACTGATCTGACTATCCAACATGGTTGATAGCACTTCCAAAATCAATGAATCACGTTCTGCAATTCTCTGAAGGCTTTCATAATCTCGTCTATCATGCTCTTCCAGTGTCTCTACTCGCTTATTAAGTCGGAATGCCGGTGTAATCCATTTAAAGATTACGGCTGCCGCCCCTCCGACAATAGACACCCCTCCGCAAATAGAGAGGAAAATCTGTACAAATTCTGATATGCTCATTTATTCTCCTTTTCCCAGTAATATACTGGGATCTCATTACCGCTATTCCATGTATCAAAATATTTTCCCTCTTGTACTGTCACTACATGGCCATCTATGCAGAGAATATATGTACCTGTCGGATGGTCTGTACAAAAGTCATTGACTGTATAGATATATCGCTCTGACTGTTCTATCAGTTTGCGCCTGTATCCATGCTTATAAAGGTACGCGCCCCAGACATAATTTGCACTTGGCATATCTGACAGAGCACACGCCTGTATCATTAATCCGGCAAATACTGTTTCCCAGTCAAACCCGGTTGCTTTGCATATTGCCCGGACAGCACAATCTCCGACTCGATTCCCGGCAGGATTCGGATTATAATATTCCCATCTGTCCATCAGTCAATCCCCTTTGCTGTCTTATATCGTTTTGCCGCTCCTCTGGCTTTTGCGGCGTTCTGGCGGTTCCACTTCGCTATCATGAGTCGGTCTTGCAATTCCCTTAAGCCGTTCTGCTTACAGTAATCTTTGTATGCAGCATTTTGTTTCTGCAAAAGATAAGACTTCCGGTCAAGGTCTTGTTGGAGTGCGAATTTCGCCTGTTCGTCCTTGCAGTTATTAACTGCCGCTTGCATTCCGAGAACTTCTCTCTTTGTCTTTCTGATTCTTCGCTCATAAGTACGTTGCCGTTGTTCCTTTTCGTACTGTTTGCCTTTGTCAGCTTTGTCCTGTGCTGATAGTTCTGCATAAGGATTAAATTCTCCGTCGCTTGCCCCAAAGCTATGCCGACAGTTGACGCCTGACAGTCCACTTGCTGTTCCGTATCCGGTCAATGAGAACGGCGGAAACTTCTTGCTCTTACCAGAACGAGAGTATATCTTGCCTTGCCACCATGAGTGATTGCCCGGATTCTGGCCGCCGTCACCCGTTCTGGCTCCTATGTGAGCACTGACTAGAACTAAATCCCAGTCCATTTCTTCCATGCGTTTTAGGGATATGTCACCAGTAGCTTGTGCCACACCAGTTCTGACAGAACGTGCGACTGCTGTTTCAATCGTGTCTTTTCTGCCAGACGGATATGTGACAGTCACGCCATCACTCACAACATTATTAACTGCTTCTTTGATGGCTTGTGTATACCCAACCGCCCCAGTCATCACATGGTTATATGCAAGGTCGCATTGTTCAATATAGAGTCTCTGAGCGGCACTTGCGGTTGTTTGTGTGAAGTTCTTCCACTCGCCCATAGTTGCAAGCATATTCCGCTCCATGAGCCTTATCATAGCCGGTGACTGTTCGAGCGGTACAGGGCTTAGTCCTGCTGCCTTGTATACCTTATCATCATAGTTCATTGCAGTGATTCCGGCATCTTCAAACGCTTCAAGAAGTTCCTGCTGTTCACGTTTGGTATATTTGGATAGTTCCGCTAGAATGTCCTCTAGCAGTTCACCGGATTCCTGTAGCGTTCTGATTCTCCACGCATCGGCATTGGTCAGAATATAGTCCTCACCCCTGCCGATTCTTGCCATCATTCTCGACACGATCTCAGAGATGATATACTGGTGCAGTTCTTCTGCAATTTGTTCACTGCCTTCTGTTATCCGGCGTAAATATTCTGGACTAAGTATAGTATATCACCTCTTTCGATAAAAGTCGTGGTACATGTTTTGGTTTCGGCATTGCTGGCATATCTTAGCATGTATTAGTAATACCGAAATGCCCTCTTTAGTTAATCATGAAATATTTCATAATTTCCCTTGCATTGTATTTTGCAATCTTCTTTGCACCGTTTTCGTTTGTATGAATACCGTCAAGCAAATCAGTCTGAATTGGTGCAGCACCAGATTGTTCAGGATGGTCATAATCAATCGTTGTTTGACTTTCGTAGATGTTTCGGATTCCGCATCTGCGAGTGTCGATTGTTTCTGCTCCAAGTCTATCGGCAATAAAATTGATGAAATCACCTTTCTGGTAAATGCTATCAAAAGTTTCATAGCACTTTTGTGTCGGTGTACACATAAAAATCACGGCGTTCGGATAAGCTTCATGCAACTTCTGAAATCCATATCGCATAGCACCTGCCAATGTCTGACGGTTCACACTTTCAAGCGGAACAACTGTAAAATTATTCTGAGCATAATTCGTGATAAACTGTGATTCCACATTTTCTTTTGTCTGCACAGAGAAATCAATAGAATCATTTGTTCCAAACGAGAATGTAATTACATCAAAGTCCTGATAATCTGCATCTCCGTTTGCTTTTGCATTTAGCACTTTTTGCACTTGATTTCCCATTACATTGCCATCCGTAGATGGCTGTGGATTTCCGTCATACGTCTGATTAGCAACTTTATCCTGCCATGTGGAACCTGCAACAGATACATTCACAACCTTATCAGCAAGAAGGTACTGTTTAATCCAATATGTCCATCCGTTTACACCACCCATAGCGGTGATGCTGTCACCAAGTGTAAGAATCTTTAATCCTTTCCATTTTGGAAGAATCGAGTTTGGTAATGCCGATTCGTTCACCGTAACATAAAGTTCTCCATATGGAGTGAATTTTGTGATACCATGTTGCTCGATTTTTAATGTGTTTAAAGTATCTCCTAATCCTTCATTTTTAGAGAATCTCAAATAATATGCGCCGTTTGGAACTGTTAATACGGTAGGTTCATTGTTTATGCCAGACAAATATTTTTTATCTGCATCAAAATATGCGCCCGTGCTTGCCACACCAATAGGAAGCTCGTTGCTACTAAAATAGAGAATCATTCCTGGCTTTATAGGAATGTAATCACTGGAATCCCATGAAGAAAAGCTAGTTTCTAAATAACCATTCTCTGATAACACAGCACCTTTGATTACTGTATCCTTGTTGAAAAGGTTTGTATGGTCTTCCTGTATTTTTACAACTTCGGCTTTAATTCCGGTCACTTCAGCTTTTGTATTAGCAATATCTTCCTTTACATTATCCACTTCAACTTTGACTTTAAGCTCGCCATATGGAACATATGTGGTTCTTGAACCTTTTTCAATCTGTAGATTCATTGGTGCGGTACCAAAAGAAAATCTTGCATAGCCATCAGATGTGACGGTTATATTATTATTATTATTAGGATTGCCAAACGAATCCACACGTTGCTTGTTTTTATCATAAAACGCACCTGTAGAATATGGAATTGGCTCTTCATTTGAACTAAAATACAGGACATCATTTTTTAGACACGGGATATATCCAGTTGCAAGCCAGCCATCAAAAGACATCTCCGTACCATCGTCCTGACTAATAGCAGTATTTTCTTTTGCGTCTGTCGGATTAAAAAGATTAGGAGAAATAATGTTACCTAAATCTTCCTTTAGCGAATTAGTTTCCGCTTTCAAAGAAGTAATATCCGTCTTGTTCTGCTCGATCTGCTTCGCCTGTTCTGTCGTGGCTCCGGGCTTGACTGGGTTCTTTTCAAGGTACTCATTTACTGCGGCTTTGATTTCTTCCGGTGAAATCTCACCGCCTATTCCTTTTAAGCATAACTCATATAAATACTTCTCTTTTCTTGTGATTGGCTTCGGGAGTTCGCCCTTGTAATCGCCTGTCAAGTACGCAAGATATTTTTCTTCCCTTGTTACTGGTTTATCTGCCATCTTTTTACTCCTCTCCGAATAATTTTGGTTCGTCTGGCTGAGCTTCTTTGACCATTGCTTTCGCTTCTTCCTCAGTCATTCCTTCAAACTTCACGAAATACAGCCATGCCGGAACCTTGCCAGTAGTCACATACTGCCACCATCTTGCACGGTCGTTTTCACGCACATACAGGATATCGCCGAAATCATAATTGACTTCATAGGCTCCAACAGGTGCAAGCCCGTACAGGTCAGCGTAAACATTTAATGCGTAGATTACTTCATCCAGACAGGATTCCAGTTTGTCTCGAACATCTTTGATAAACTGCACTGTCCTCTGCTGTTCCGCTTCCACTCCCGTAGCTGTCTGGATGCCGCTAGATTCGTTAAAAACAAAGTAGCCGTTGGAGAATCCAATCTTGTATCCTAACTGACTTAAAAGGGCATTTATTCCGCTTATACGGGTATCTGTGTTGAGTTGCGGATTGATTTCTTGGTAAAACTCTTTCTCGTCCTGTCCGAATACATTCTTGACAAAGTGCGGCAATTTCATCTCATTTCGCCTGTTCTCCATACCTTGTGGCGACATGGCTGATACAGGCGTACCGCTTGGCATCAGCAGTCTATCATCTGCCAGAACAATCTTCTGAGAATTAAATATTTCTCCGGCATTACGGCTGTATGCAATGTCGAGGTCTTTTAACTCCTCGATAGCTTCGGCAAAAATCGGCAATCCCAATGGTGCATTAATATCCACGTTATTCGCTTGCGGCGTCCGCAGTACTCCGTACAGAGGCCCGTCCAGCTTCTCTCCATTTGCCTTGAGAATCGGCGGTGTATCTGCCATAAGGTCAGCCCATTTGGTCTGTTTAAGGTCAATCTTATCTCCGATGCTCTGAGGGGATTTCGACACATAGGCTCTATTAGAAACGTAGTACGGATAGGTCGTCACGCCATCCACGGTAGTCTCAACAAATCTATGATATTCAAGCCGTGTATAGTATTTCCGTCCAACAGTATAAGAATCCTTGAATATGATTCCCTTAATTTCCTGATTATCATAGTCCACGATCATCACATCTGCCGGAGTAAATACGTCAATGCTTTCACCATTTGGCTTAATAAATACTGTTCCATAAGCACAGCCATATTCTACCCAGTGACGGATTTGAAAATATACCTTGTCGATCTGTTCCTGTAGCCACGTAGCCCTTGCAGAACCGTCTATCTGAATGCCGATCGCCAGCGTTGCGAGCCGAGCTGTTTCTGAGCAGACAGATTTAGCAAAATTGATCGTCTTGATATTATTCTTATCATCCAGCCATTCCGGCGCACCTCTGTAAATGTTCGCGCACCGGTTAATCAGCGATTCCATCTCTGGAAATTCTGCTGCCTGAATGTTGAAGTCCTCTTCGGCTTGTTTTTTGAATATCATATTAAACCACCTTTTTAGTGTTGTTATAAGTCCCATTATGCACTGTAACCTCTCCTGTTAAACAACGGCTCATAAGCATATCTAAGTGCCGAGATTGCATGATCATCTCCGTCAGGATAACCACTTATTACATTTCCCTCTTTGTCCCGATCGTACTCATATTCTGTGATTTCTTTATATGCGTTCGGTGTTCGCTTCGGGTCAATGACTATAGTCTTTGTCTGTAAGAATTTGAAACCATACTCGATACTTCCCGGTCCTTTGATTGCTCCTCTTGCAGGAAGTCCGGCATCCCGGAAGTCATTCACAGACTTAGGTTCCGCAGAATCACATATCATTGTGTAATCGTCATAGCCTTTTTTCTTGATCCAATCAGCAGTCTTAGAGTTGCTCCATTTATTTACATACAGCTCGTCAATCAGATATATCTTCTCTCTGGCAGAATCATAATAAGTTCGGAGATAGCAGAAGGCATCCGGGTACCATCCATAATCTACACCAGCGAAAATGCGGTCCATGTGGCTGATCTCTTCGTCTGTAATATCTCTGATTTCGAGATATTCAAATACGTTTCCGCCGTCACCATTTGGGACACCCAGGTATTCATGCTCATATGCTTCTGGATTGACTTCCTTTAAGTGCTCTGCATCATTAAGGAATTTCTGACCTAGCCACTCTGCCGGGGCTTCCAGATAACTTGAATGATGAATAACTCTTTTTGGGTTAGGTGTGAGCTTAATCCTATTTACCCAGTTTGATTTTGATTTTGGTGGGTTGTATGATGAAAAATCATAGGATTCATCACCACCACGAAGCACTGACTGATTAACAGAGCGTTCCTGAGCATCTCCCTTCATTTGATCTTTTTCTTCTTTCCAGAGGATTCCAATGTAGCCAAACTCCGGCTTAATGGATTTCAGTTTGGTTTCATCATCCAGACCACGGAAGTATATTGTCTGTCCAGTCTTAATATACTTGATCTCAAGTGGCGACACCTTGCATTCAAATTCTTCCATCAGTCCAAGTTCATTGATAGCCCATTTCATATTGGCGTATACGGAATCTTTCAGAGTGCCTGCCACCTGTCTTGTAATGCAGGCGTGCATCTGTGGATTATTCTTAATAAGCTCAACAATCTTAAAAGCTACGAAAGAGGATTTCAGACCACCTCGACCGCCCTCGAATACATATTCGATATTAGGCTTAATCTGTCGGTTAATATCCACGAATGCCTTGCCGAGCACTCTGGCAGGAAGTTCGTATTTGCTTTCGTCTGATTTTGATACAGCTACCAACTGTTCCCATTTGTCTACTGCCTGCATATTTCCTTTAATAGCTTTATCGTATACGGCAGCTACAATGCAGGCATTGTTATTTGCATCCTCATCAGATATTCCCATCTTTGTGAGCTTCTTTTTCGCAGTGGTCGGGGCAGGATTCTCAGCTATCATTTTTGCTAATTCAGAAAGGGTCTTTTTTTGACGGCGCACTTCTCCCGACTTAATACCGCCTTTTTTTGTTATTTCTCGGAGTTCGCTCGGAGTTCGTTCAGAATTTGGTATTAAATTTTTCTCATTTGCCATCCTATCAACATCCAATCATATCCTTTCTGAATTCAAAAAAGTCCCCAGTATAGCAGTTATATACAAATATAATACCACACTGGGGAGATTTAGCTCTCTACCACTTTTATAAATTTTTAAGTTTTTTTTAAAGCCTGCCAATCAGTTTGGCCAGATGATAATATTCCGCCATGACCTTGCGTTTGTATCCGTAAAAGTCATTCTCTGTTGCAGGAACTGTCCTGATCTTCTCCATTGTCCGATAGCCGATACCGTTCACGATGCTGTCATAGATTTGCGATTCAATGCCGGGTGCATATTTGATAGATACCTGTAACAGATTGTATTTGTCGCTTTCACTAAGATTCCGCAAGTGACTTTGTAATGTCGGTATATCATCCGGCGGCACTCCGTAATCAATCAGTGTTGCCTTTCTCAGCTTCATTTATTTCACCTTCTTCATTCAAGCTCCAGTCACATGGTATGCCTTGAAAACATTCTGGACAGTGTTCGTAGAATCCGCAGCCTTTGCAATCCGCTGGCTGTCCAGTACAATATTGCTGTAGTACGTGGTATGCTGATATAGCAAGGTTTGGCGTTATGTCTGGTGTAGGTTTGTCTGGCATATTTATCACTCCTCTCAAATCGTATAAACATGCTGTTTTGGTGCTACTTTTCCGCGTTTCTTTCCTTTTTCGAAAGGCTTTACAAATACTTTCTTACCGCTTTTGTACGTTCTGTAATGTCCTCTTACGCTCCAACATGGGCAGCTGATTTGACTATGTTTTACGGATTTTTGATATAGATTATTCTCTACAACATATTCAATCAAATCATCAAGAAGAAAAATTTTATTATCTTTTTTTGACAAATGATTTTTCCCCCTGCTATTGACTTTTCTGCTTCTATCTACTTTTCTTATAGCTTTTTCCCTTGATTCAATCTTTTCCATTATGGTTATCAATGCTCGTATTATGAGTGTACAATAGTCGTGGTCAATTTTTTCGTATCTCCGATATACTTCATCCTCGACATCCGTAACTTGTCCCACCATTATCTGCATGCCATATTTTTCTGAAAATTGAATATAATACGACACTTCCGGAAATTTATCTTCTTTTTCTGGTATAGGCTCTGGAACTACTACCATTCCTTCATCAAGCAATAACTCTCGACTGTAAAGTTGTATAAGTGCCTCATGTACTTTATCTCCATCAATCAATCTAAGAGTAAAATCAGAAAAAATAAATTTACATTTCAAAATATCGCCAAGATCTTTAAGTGGTTTCAAATCTTTTATTTCACAAACAATAGTAGGAAAGAAATAATCATCCATTCTGCATCTTCTCCAACTTCTTCTCAGCATCTTCACGGGTGAGGAATATAGATTCTCCAAAATCACATTCTCTAAAGTATGCCACAATAAAACTATTCGTTACTTTTGCGTAAATTCTGAATTGTTCTCCAGACGCATAATAAGATACGCTTGATAAAAAAGATTCATATACTTCATATTCCGCATCTCCATCATATTCATCATAACCAAACACATTAATTGGCGATGTTACCACCCAAACCGTATCTCCAACCTTACACGGCAATCTCACAAGCAATCCCTGTTCTTCTAAGTCTTCATAAACAGCAAGTTTCGTAAGAATTTTATCCGCAAACGGTTTTAATAATCCATCCGTAATTTCTTCTTTTGCAACTCCTGTACCATCAACATTTCTTTCTCTTTCTGTTAATCTCTCCATCTACTTCACCTTTTTCAATTTCTCCACAGCCCACTTCAAAGACTCAACAAACTCATCGTTTAATGCTGAGCGATCTGGATTCTTGATAAATTTTTCAATAGTGCTAACTGCTTTCTCTTCTAATTTAGGTACTGTAAATTCACCATTTTGTGCAATTTCAAGAAGCTCATCAATGTTGTATTTCCAATTAGATATATCACACAAAAACTTGTGACACTTAGTGTTTCTTTGATTCAATACACATTCTATACATTCACGTTCACAGCATTTGGTTATATCTGAATACCACTCAACAAACTCTCTTGCCGTAATTTCTTTCGTTCCAAGGAGTTCGGACGCTTCATACAATGTCTTTTCAAAATCTCTGCAAGTAACGTTCTTATCGTCATAAAAATTCAATATGTTTGGAAATGGAATTTTGATAGGGTTTAAATGGTTCCCTCTCGCCCATGTGAATCCCTGAAGCTTTGCCATTTTCAGAACACTCAAATATTCTTCCTGTGTTTTTACAAACACGCTTTTTCCTGTTAAATCAATCATCAGAATCCTCTCCTCCTGCAATCTCATCAATATACTGGTTTCGTCCATCGACCATCCCGCACTGATAATCCGCCATATCATTCTCGGTAGTGCTTTTCTCCGGCAATGGCTTCAATGGACACCAATCAGGTCTTGATTTGCTTTCGCAATCATAATGTTCTTCTGTCATCAAAAATACATCGTAATCTAAACAGTAAGCTAATTCACACAAACCCTCATATTCAAGTTCACCGCAGTATGAAATTCCGAACGGGCAATCATAGCAATTCTCTGGTGTATCTATCACTAACGCTGATTTACTCATATGTTTCACTTCCTCTCAGCATCAGGCTCAAAGTATTATACCCCGGACAAGTCCTGACTCCGTTTCTGGTATCTCTTAACAGGACACAGTACGGATATAATGCCATAACCTCGTAGACGTGTTCTATGGTGTCTTCGCCACGCTGGTCGATGTATTTGAAACATTTACCCGGTCTGAGAAAGTATCTTGCGCATACATATGCTTTTGTTCCGAATCTTACACTTGCACTACTCATTCAACTCTCCCCATCCTTCACGATTTTGATTGCAACTTCAAACGCATCAGTTTCACCCTCGAAATACTCCGATGCTTTCTGTAATGCAGCAGTTCTTGTCTTTTTTGTTTTCAACTGCTCCACAACCTTGTCCGCATCAAAAGCTGTCGGCTGTTCTTGAACAGTTGTAATTGCAAGATGTGTAAATAAATCCATCGGAGAAACATCATTTTCCGCAGCTTTCTGCTTTTCTTTATCCCAATACCATTCGCTCATTTCTTGGATTAATTTATCAGCGTCAATTAATCTGCTCATTCAACTCCACCACCTTTCACAATTTCTATTGCTCTGTTCAGCCCAGCATTATATCCTTGATGTACGTCAGACAAGATACATTCTGATTCAATGAATTTATCTCTTTTCAATTCACTAATGACCTTGTCCACATCAAAAACTGTCGGCTGCTCGTCAATAACTGCACCTATTGCAAAATCCATATCTGAGCCTCCAAGAGAATCAATTATTTCGTCTGCATCAATTAACCGCATTTATTCATCCTCCCACACTCCCAACAACCGCATCCTCTCATACAGTACAGCGACGGTCTTGCGCCTGTATCCATAAAAGTCCTTCGGGTTCATCGGGATATATCTTTCTCTGCTGATTTTCCTATAACTCTTCCGGTGTAGGATATTCTCAGTAATCATATCCGCTATCACCGTGTTTTTCGGGCAAGCTGACAAGGCAGCACCGGAAAGCAGGTATCTGTACTCTGCCGGAAAGTCTTTCAGCATCGCGTTCAGTTTTTCTATGTCCTCAGCCGGAATACCGTAGTCTTTCAGCTTTTTATTCCTTGTCAGCATACCGGTCTCCTTTCTAATCGTCTGGGTGGTGCTTGTCGTACATGATTGCCACACATACAAGACCAGCCACTCCGAATATGGTTCCAAGGGTGAATCCTAATAAGAATGTAATCATACAACCACCTCACTGTCCTCTGGCATCTGATAATCAATATGTCCATTTACATAGGCTTCCTGAATCATATCCAGTACTTTTATGGCTTTTGTTTCTGACTCATATTTTCCCAAACGCACATACCCTTCGTCTGCAATACATGATATGTCATAGCATATAACCTCTGTTCCTGATACTTGAATAAGTATTTTATTCATTTGAACAAGTTCCTTTTTATCCTGACTTCTGATTAACATTTTGCGTCCTCCTTATTCAACATCGGAAACAGCCATCCTGTCTTTTCGTTCGATGCAATCCAATCAAATTTTAGCTCTGATAATTGGTACTCTTTATTGCATCTTTCACAAGTGAATCCTTTCACTTTACTGTATTGTCCTATAATTCCACCGCATCCACATCTACAGTATTTATAATCCATTTTCATCCTCACTTTCCCCATGTAAGCAACTGGCACGCTATTGTGCAGTCCTCCATGATTTCTATATTTATTTATGTATCAATTCACCATTCTAATTTTGATACAGCCTCGGTTTACCGGGCGTTCGTTATTCCTTTCTGTATTTGCCTAAAATTTTCATTATCTTTTCTACGTAATCAGCCATCTCGAGAATATCTTCGTCATCCATCCGTTTCAGCCCATATTTGTTTTCAAACTGATTAAGCTCAAACTCCATATCTTTTACCAGAATAAACTTCTCCGCAAGTTCATTTTCTTTTCTGGCATTTTCATCGTATTCGTAAAACTTTTCGCTTTTTCCATGCTCTTGATACATATCTGTTTCGATCTTGGTTTTTTTTGGAGTGATTCTTGTAATCTTAACCGGAATAATTTTTCTATGTCGGAACGTCGATAACCACCCGCAATTCACCGTTCTGGCAATTCCAACGGTATCTCCTACCTTTAAATCGTCTCTGCTGATTTCTTTTAATTTAATTTTCATTTCTCGTCCTACTTTCATTTAGTCAAATGCTACCTGTCCGTTATTCTGCATATAAATCATCGGCGCAGCTTTACGCTCCATATCTCTTGATTAACTCCTTATAATCATCACAAATCCGAATGTGATGCTTCTTTTCCAAATCATCAACCATTTCAGACAATGATGTTTTTCCAGAATTAATATCATTGATGTAGTTATTAATTCTTTTTACGGATTTCATGTAACGTTTCCATCCCCATCCGTGCAATTCGTGCATTACATAAAACAAAATCACAAAATTCAGCACGTCAGACCAGTTCTTTCCATCCTCGAACCCATCATCAAAGGCTTTCAACTCCATTTCTTTTAACTCTTTCTGGCAGTTCTGGATAGACTGCGCAAACATATGAGATTGTTTATTTGTATATGGAATGAATGCTTTCTTTTTCTGCTTGATTTTTAGGCTTCCCATCCAACAAACCTCCTTATGTTTTCTGTTAAAGCATCAAACTGTTTTAACATCTTCCGGCATCCGTTTCTAGTCACCTGCATATCTTCAGCGGAGTCATCTATCCAATATTTGCCGTCAATCAGATAGCTGTTATCCAAGAATGTACGGAATCTGCATTTTGTAAGTCCGAATTTATTCATGATTTCTCTTTGTGTCAAGGACTCTACAAATTCACCGTCTGCTGCAACAATGTCATAAAGTTTCATTTTATCTCCTTGTTTATCTTTCTTATTCCGTACCCAACTGGAGTATATGCTCTGTCGGTACTGGGGTGGTTCGTCTTGAGCAAACCATCATCAACCAGATTATTGATATGCTTCCAGACCGTAGCTCTCCCGGCATCCACCCTTTCAGAAATCTCTGTAATTGACGGTGCATATCCAACCAGTTTAATATAACTGACGATATACATATAAATTTCTTTCCTGAGAGCCTGTCCCTGTTCGTATCTATTCTTTGTGTTGTACGGCATTTTGATTCTCCTTTTCCAATTCTTTTGCCTTATTAAACATCTTGGAAAGATAATTCGAATAAGCAACAAGCATGTGATCTACAAATCCATTTTTGTTATATTTTTCAGATACAACATGGATCTGTTCAACTACCTGCTGCCAGTATTCATCTTTTGCCTCAATTCCGGCAGTCTGGAGGACCAGTGCCGGAAAGTCAATCTGTAAAAACTTTATGGTGTTCGGTATCTGCTCGTGCGTCACTCTCATACTTATACACCTTCTTCTATCTCAAAACTCTGTTCAAGAAGTCGCTCGTTATCCTTGCTAAACGCCTTGATATAGCTCTGTTTTATCGGTCTGATAAAATGTATGCCGTTAGCTGATTTAGCCCGGGAAACAGCCACATAGAACTGCCCAGGATCCCAACAGCAAGGGTCAATGTTAATTTTCTCAAATGTCTGTCCCTGTGATTTGTGGATGCTGATCGCCCAGGCAAGTTTTACCGGGAACTGAGAGAAAGAGCCTACTTTCTTACGGACAATCTTCTCTTTCACGATCTTCCGACCATCCTTTTCTTGTTCGGATTCCTCAATAACCTGTTTCTCAATGTCTTTATTGTATCTATATAAGCTAACTGTTTTGCCCTTATCAGTTTTGATAACCAGATAAGATTCTTCAAATTCTCCGTTTTCCACAATTTTCTGAATGATGCCAATCGTTCCATTAACGTAGTTTCCAGACAAATCATTGACTGTAATCATCACTTTTGCACCGATGTTAAGAATTAAGTCCTCTCTGGCAAATGCAATGTTCTTAATATCGGCAGATGTTAGCTCGCCGTCAACTGCTGCATGAAACACTTTTTCGGTCTTTTTATCCAACTTGCCAAGGAAAGTATTGTTAATTCTGTCAGCTTCTGCATTAGTGCCAACCAAGAACGGCGCTTCCGGTATAACTTTGTCTGATTCGTTGTTCTCCAGATATGCAATGGATTTTCTAATATTGTTGCCATATTTAATATCATTCAGCACATACTTAAATCCCTCATCATTCTGCCTGCATACCTCATCAAGTTTGATATATTCAAATCCCATTTCTTTCCAGTATTCAGACATGAAAGCATATCCATGTTCATACTTTCCACCCTTTCCATAATCAGATCCATACATCCGACAGAGAATTTTTCGATCGTCTGTCGTAATAACTGGCGGAAGCTGGTAGAAATCACCTATCACGATTAACTGAATGTCTTCTTTGTCCTCTCCGATCAGAAGTCTGTCAACTGCTCTCTCTTCATTCTCCGTGATGATCGTCTTTGCAATCATATTGAACAAATCGAACCGGCACATGCTGATTTCATCAATGATAAGAACATCTGCTTCTTTCAGAAGTTCAGCTCTGGATTTCACCTTTTTCTTATAGTCCTCAAATTTAATTGAAATATTCAATGCTCGGTGTACGGTAGTTGCCCCATATCCGATATTATCCGCTGCAATTCCAGTAGTGGCGGATACCAGAATATTTTTACCAGCTTTTTCCGCCTCATCGATGAACGTTTGGATAACCGTTGTCTTGCCTGTTCCTGCGTCACCTGTCAGAAAAACATTACTGCCAGACAGCATTGTATCTAATGCATATCTTTGCTTTTTATTGAGATCGTCTTTTTTCATTTTGTAACCACTCCTTGTAATAATTATGTTAACTGAATATTTTTGCAATATTCAGTTAATTTTGTTATAATAAATCTAATTGCATATACTTTTTAATTTTGTAACCCGTGTGTAACCGGCTTTTTTAATCCACTGGTTACGCCACAAACCCTTATTTTATGTGGGCTTCAGAGGTGTGTAACCGTGTAACCAATGTAACCAAGGTTTTTATATAGGAGAATCACTAGAGTATATGTTTTTTATACACTCTCAAACTTTCTCCTATAGGATGTTTTTTTTTGTGTTACAACGGTTACATGGTTACAAATTACGAAAACGGAACATTTGTTTCGGCATCAGCTGGCAGAAAACCAGTTTCAATAACCTCATTTTCTTGCTCGTTTTCAAGACTTTTTATATCAACAATCTTTACCGCAATAAGCCTCATTACACTTCCACCGTCTCTTTTTAGTACCGTATCTCTTTTTCCTGTGTGCTTGATTAACTCTCGATTAATCGCCCAGGCCGAAAAGGCTTTTCTGGAGAATCCATTGTTCTTCAAAAGGTTTTCAAGAGGTTTCGGATAAAAATATACATATACATCTCCATATTCATCTGGCGTTTCCTTGAATCCCCACTGATCACAGCTAAATTGCGCATCAAAGTGCTGTCCGTACACTGAGAGACTTTCAAGAATGAATTCATAGCATCTCTGACCTTCTGATACATCTTTCTTGCGTGTAGGTATGTCTACGACGTCCTCGACCGTCAGCTCACGTCCATCCTTAAATATGAAATCTGTAGCTAATTTGTCAGCCAGCAGAAGTGTAGATATTGCCATTACCTGCTTTGCTGGAAAGTCATATCCGTCAAAACCTTTCTCAATTTCGGCTTTCATTTCTTTCAGATCATCCGATGTGAACTGTTTGAGATTTCCAACGAACACTCTTCCAGCAAAGCCGTAGTTCTTCACGACAATGCCGTTAATCTCTGCTGGATTCTCGTAAATATCCTCACAACATTCAATTTCAATAATTCTGTTGATAGCTCCGCCGGAATCTGCAAATTCCGAAATAGGGTTCTCACCGTTGCAAATAGTCACATTACTCCATGTATTTTCCTTAGCTGCTCCGAGGTCCTTATTTGAACGTGCTTTTCCTTTGCCAGAACAGAGATTGTAAATCAATGTTTCGTAGTTATCCCGGATATACTGAGAAGCATTCTTCGAGTCGTCCAGAATCATCGGAAAGTTATTGAGCATATCTGCCCTTGTCTCCAATGATGTATCTGTTGAACGAAAATTCCCAACGTAGGCTCCCGGTGCCGGATTCCCCCAAACCGATGCCGCTATATTGATTGTTACCGTCTTTCCGCCTCCTGTCTGCCCATAGAAATCTACGATGAACGGTAGCGCATCAAGCGGCTGTATAAGAACACTCGCAAAAGATGCTGCCAGTGCTATTCGCGGTTCCAATCGTCCGCATGATCGTAGCTGCTTAGCCAGAGTCACCCACTTGAAGTAGTCTCCACTTTCCTGTATACTTTGGAATAGCGTTTTAAAGCGGTATTCACCGTCAAAAACGATTGAAAGGTCGTAAGGGACAAATGTATTACCATGCCACCCCAGTTTGCTTGTAGAGTGCTGTATGTCGATCATATCGGCATTGTACATTTCAACATCCGCCAGATACTTTACGAGAAGCCTTGCATTCTCTGAGTTGACCTGCACCCCGAACCTTGCAAGATTAGTTATTGCCCTGGAAGTCACAATGTCAATTTTTGGAACAGTTATTTCTGTCCAATATCCATCCCTTTTAAAAGCCACCGTGATCTGTTCCTCTCCTGTCTCGATGTTTTTTAGACGACGTATCGGCATGATCGGGTGGTGACATACAAGTTCTCTTGCCTTAGATGTTTCAGAGGAAAATATTCCGTTCTCTGTAGCTATCCAGCTACCACAAGCCATGTTAGGATATTCCTTATCAACAGAATCAGGATAAAAGTTTGTGATGTTTTCAACTAACTGCATAGAACGATTTACTTTTTCTTCTTTTTCCTTTTCCTGTTCTGCTTTCTGGAATTCCTTTATGAACTCTTCTGCTATATGCTTCGCTTTCACACTTTTTGCCCGGTCCATCAGCTTAAACTTGATTTCTGAGCGGTCAATTTTACTTTTTACTGAAAAAAGCTCTTCATACAACTGCTTTTCCATAAAGTCTTGTGCCTGTAAGTTTTCAATATTTTCAAGAATTTTTCTCACCTCCTGACTTAGCTGATAACATTTCGTATCTGCTTTTTTCTTTCTCAAGATTAAACTGGCACATATACCACTCTTCTGAATCAGGAGGGAACGTTTTTAGTGCTGTTTCGTACATAAGTATGTTCTTTTCTACCTGCTCAATCTCATTAGGATCCTGAACAGGGTTGTGTTTTTTTGATTTAATATCTCGCATTTCATGTCTGATCTGGTTGCGGCTTTTACCTTTTTTTGATATATAAGTGCCACCCAGCTCAATAAACGCCGTACTAAAAGGGACGGATTCGTATTGCATCACAAAATCAAACACATCACCGCCAGTTCCACAGCCGAAACAGTAAAAGGAATCATCGTAGATTTTGCAGGACGCTGACTTTTCCTTGTGAAAAGGGCAACATATAAATCCTGCTCTATTCGGCCTTAGCCCGTACCTGGAGAGAATTTCTGGCATTTTTACTGACTGTTTGATTTCTCCCTTAGTCATGACAGCAGCTCCACGATCCGCCGCCCAGTTTCTTCTTTCGTGCAGAATTCAAATCGGACTCCGTATCTATCTCTGATTGTGCAGAGAGATTTATACAACTGGCAGCCATCAACAGCCTTGTCAGAGATTACAGTCTTTACTTTTTTGCCGTTTATCGTCCTCCAGATAACTTTGTGTTTCCTTGGGTTCTCCCAAAAATACACATCGCCAACTGATTTAATATCTGGTCCATGCTCACATAGGATAATCAGCTGAATACCGGCTTCACGTGCCCTGATAAGTTCTGCCTTGAATCTTTCATGTTGTTGACAGACATTTCCACAAAGCTCTTGTAAATCCTTCTTACGGTCAATACAGAGCTTTGCGTTGTCAAGCGACTGATAATCTCCACAATATAACTTTGATCTGAAATACTGTACTCCAATGTCATCAAACTGTTTTTGAATCCGTTCCCATTCCTTTTTGTGTTCTCTTGTGTCCGCTTGTATAACCATTAAAAACACATCCTTTTAATTGAACGGAAGGACATCATCTGCCACGCTGTCTGGAATACTCATGAAGTCCGTACCTGACGGATTTGCTCCCATGATAGCTTCTTCTTTCAGATGATCGTCATAGGCTTTTGTGGTACGCTCTTCTGGGATATCTGCATCCTTAATTCCCTCAATACTTCGGAACCATGCAAGCTTGTGACGTTTTACTTCTTTGTTATCGTACCAGTCTTTTTCAAGACGGAAGATTCCACCGATCAGCTTTCCTTTAAACTGCTGCCCGAAGTTATCGCCCCACTTAACGGCAAATCCCGGATTTGATTTTTCTACGCATGTGATAAATGTTTTAAGGTTACGGACACCATAATCTACACCCTCATCAATAACCATGTAATTAGTACCTGCATTCGGATATTTCTTGTCTGGACGGATATCGTTCTCAAACTGTTTCATGAAATAGCCGGCCTGTTCGTCTCCTTCTGCGAAATCAAACAAGATAACGAGCATATCGAGTCCACCCTGTGTTTTTTTCTCTGATATCTGCTTAATTACCATCTTATGACCACCAAGCTTAATTGGTTCAAATTCTCCTGCTGCCTGTGTAGTATCATACGCTGTTGGTTTATTCATCTTTATTCTCTCCTTTTCCTAATTCGTAGTAATCTCTAATAACCTTGTCAACTTCTGCAAGGTCGTTATCAATAGTTAAGCTGTCAAACATCCCGATCGGGGACTTACTTACCGCTCCCTGACTGGACTGAGTGACAAATAAGTGCTTTCCACTCTCTTCGATGCATCGAAGAACGATAGTAAACATGCCCTCGATGCAAACTTTTTCGTCCAGAAGCTTACCAATTGTCTTAGGCTTTACTTCCCCTGAATCATCTTTTTCTTCATGCATCATAAGGTAAACAATTTTATTCTGCGGTACTTTTGTTACAATGAACTGAATAAGATTCCAGAAGTAGTCTCCGATATCATTGTACAGAGCGAACACTGCATTACCTTTTCCAGCAGAAGCGTGCCCCTTCATGAAATGATTCGTAATAAGATATCCTGCATCATCAATTACGATAGACTCTGCTTTTGATGCGATCAGGCACTTCATTACCTGCTGGTAATCATCTGTAAACCATCCGTCAATCTTTCCTTTAAACGGAAGCGGTTTATTCAATACTCTAATAAGATTCCAGTGTTCATTCTGGCAGTTCCTAAGACTGGTACTCTTGCCAGAACCAGATTTTCCAATAATTAATACGGGTGTTGCCATTGCTATTCCTCCTTGTCATAAACTACATGTTTACTGCCCTCGATAATCAGCAAACTTGCAATATCTTTCATTGATAAGGTTGATTCGTTATAAATTTCAACCAGTGCATTGTAAGCGTCTGTTGAAACTTTCACGACAGGGTTATCCTTATCAGTTGCAGGCTGTTTCTTTCTCGCCGGAATACGGATTTCAAATTCACTCATTTTTCTTACCTCTTCCTTTTAGCTGAATAAGCTTTTCCACGTAATCCTCTATTTTTTCACAAGAATTATTATTTGTAGCGTAATCACACAATATTTCAGTACACTCATCTCCTGTTTCGGAATCTCTTTCAATATCCAATATTTTTTCTATTGCTTTCGAAATAAAAGAAGTGGCGCTTGACAAAACAGGAACTTCTACTTCTTCTGAATTTATAGTTATATCAATTTCCATAAATCCAAAGATTTTATATTGGTGATTTTGCACTTCATTTAAAAGAAGATTTTCGAATCGCTCATTCAAACGAAAAGCTTCTAAAAGATTTCTTATAACCTCTCTTTCATTCATCGGAACTTTCCTCCTTATATGATTTCTGAGCCGTTAAAATCCCATTTAGAGCCTGTACGTAGCTCGCCAATGTTCTTGCCTTGTATGATTCTTCAATGGGGTTATCCGGGACTGTGGCAAGCTGTATGTCGATTAATCTCAATACTTCTTGAATGCGTTCGTCCATACTTACACCGCCTTAAAGAAACAATAAAGGTTATCTGATGCATCCCCGAACTTCTCTCCGTCGATATCTTCGGCTTTGTGGTATTCCACATGGTCAAGAGACATGTCGCAGTTTTCATAATCCAGAATGTAATCACCTCTGGATTGAAGCTCTCTGAGCAGTTCATTAATACATCCTGCTATCTCCAGACTGGGAAGAA
>OGLN01001176.1_pt1 | contig 19578 bp, 17 predicted proteins | sample 1572641 | NCBI WGS metagenome assembly OGLN01 (sample SAMEA2581903, study PRJEB24529) | metagenome | biome: Human gut stool | place: China | collected 2011
CTGAGGAAGGGATACTAGCTTTTCCTTTTATAGGGATGTTTCTATTTATCCTATATAGACAATTTAGGTACTGTATAGCTAGAGAAAGAGATTTTAATTTCTATCTTGTAGTAGGTACAATAGGTATGCTTGTAGCCTTTTTAGTAGGTGGACTTACTGAGAATGTATGGAGAGAGATATGGAAATCCAATGTGTTGGTATTCTCTTTAGGGCTATATCTATCCAGAGTAAAGAGTGAGAATTAGAGAGTTTAGGCTCTCTATTTTTTTTACACATATTATGGTATAATATATGAAAGATAAGGGAAAAAGAGAGGTGTGGATATGTTAAAGGGATTACCAATAGGAGTAGAAGATTTTAAGAAAATAAGGGAAACAGACTGTTACTATATAGATAAAACTAAATTAATAGAAGATTTACTAATAGATAAGACAGAGGTAAAGCTTTTTTGTCGTCCAAGAAGATTTGGAAAGACTTTGAGTATGTCTACCTTAAGATATTTCTTTGATATAAAGAATGGAGAGGAGAATAGGAAACTCTTTGATGGGCTATATATATCTAACTCTCCACTGATGTCAGAGCAGGGAAAATACCCAGTAATATTTATCAGTATGAAAGGAGTTACAGGTCATACTTGGAAATCAAGTTTTAGTGATATTAAATTAAAAATTAAAGAGTTATTTAAAGATTATAGCTACTTAGTAGATAGTTTTGATAAATATGATAAGCTAGATTTTGAAAAATATATTTTAGATATTGAAAGTTTGGAAGAGGCAGATTTAAAAAAATCATTACATATATTGACAAAGTTATTATGTAAATACTACAACCAAAAAGTAATTCTTTTAATAGATGAATACGACTCTCCAATTCTTTCAGCTGTTGAAAAAGGTTACTATACAGAGATGAAGGATTTCTTGAGAGCTTTTTATGGAGATGCCCTAAAGACAAATGAGTACTTACAGATGGGAGTACTAACTGGAATAATTAGAGTAACACAGGCAGGAATATTTTCAGACTTAAATAATATAGAGAACTACACAATACTAAAAAAATCTTACTCTCAATATTTTGGACTATTAGAAGCTGAGGTAGAGGAAGCCTTAAGATACTATGGAATAGAGTATAAGCTAGATGAGGTAAGAGCTTGGTATGATGGATATAATTTTGCAGGAACAGAGGTATATAATCCATTGAGTATCTTAAAGTATATTAAGGAAAAAGAGCTAGAATCATACTGGATAAATACCTCAGGAAATGCACTAATTATGGAGATAATAGCTAATAGTGATGATAGAGTAATCAAGGATTTAGAAAAACTCTTTGAAGAGAAAGAGTTAGAAACAACAGTAGATCTAGAATTAGATATGGGAAAAAGCTTGTTAGAGAGTGATATATGGAGCTTGATGCTGTCATCTGGATATCTGACAATAAAAGAGAAGATAGATAGAAAAAATTATATAATCAAAATACCTAATAATGAGATAATGACATTTTTTAAGAATCTATTTGTAGATATTATCTTCAATGGACTTGGAACTATCAATAAGCTAAAATTTGCACTTTTAACTAAAAATTTAGAGGAAATAATAAGTTGTCTTGAAAATCTTGTGTTAAATGCAATGAGTACATATGACACAGATAAGAGATATGAAAATCCTTATCAAACTCTTTTAGAAGGATTTTTATATGGATTAGAAGGAACATATCTTTCAATTCCTAATTTTGAAAGTGGAAATGGAAGACCAGATATAATATTAAAACCAGTAGTTAAAAATAAACCAGCCTATATCTTAGAGTTAAAGAGATTAAAAGATAGAACAGTAGAAAAAGAGCTAGAAGAATCTTTAAATCAAATTAAGACAAATATATATGATGCTCTTTTGAAAAGAGAGGGAATAAATGATATAACTAATATAGCTTTAGTTTTTGACGGGAAAAGAGTATATCATAAAATAGAAAAATAGTTAATAGAGAGTAATCTCTCTTTTCTATATATAGAAAGGAACTTATATGAGAAAATATCTATATATACGTGTTTCAACTAAGGAACAAAATGAAGATAGACAATTAGCCTTAAGGGATAAATATGAATTGAGGAACTCTGATGTATTTATTGATAAAGCAACAGGTAAAAACTTTGACAGACCAGCTTATCAAAATCTAAAGGAAGAATTACAAAAAGGAGATACCTTAATTGTAATGAGTTTAGATAGATTGGGAAGAAATAAGGAACAAGCTCTTGAAGAATTAAGAGAACTTAAGCAAAAAGGAATTAGACTTATAGTAGATGACTTACCAACCACTCAAATAGAGTTAGATGAGAAAAATCAGCTTATAATTGAGATGATTAATAATATCTTAATAGAAGTTTATACTACTCTTACTGAAGAAGAATTAAAAAGAACTAAGATTAGACAAAGACAAGGTATTGATTCTATGCCAGTTAATGAGAATGGAAAAAAATATTCTAAAAAAACTGGAAGAGAAGTAGGTAGGCCAAATAAACAAGAAAATCTTACTACTGAACAAGAAAGATATATCAAAGCTTGGATAAATAAAAGTATAAAGTTATCAGATTGTATTAAATTTAGTGGCCTTAGTGAAGCTACTCTTTATAGAATAAAAGCTAAGTTGATTTCTAAAGAGAATAACTCTAAATCTAAAAATGAAATATGATGATAGTTTAGAAAATATAAAAATAAAAAAAGCAGCTTTTTAGGGCTGCTTTTCTATTATACGGCCAATTTGCGGCCAATTTCTTATTTTTACTATCTAGAAGTAGCTATTTTAGCTAGTTTCAGCTATTCTAGCTCCTATTCCCACTCTATTGTTGCAGGTGGCTTAGAAGAGATATCGTAAGTTAATCTGTTAATTCCTTTAACTTCATTTAAAATTCTATTAGATACTCTTTCTAAGAAATCAAATGGTAAATGAGACCAAGTAGCAGTCATAAAATCTATTGTATTAGCAGATCTTAAAACAGCTGTATACTCATAAGTTCTCTCGTCTCCCATTACTCCTACTGATTTTACTGGTAATAGCACTACGAAAGCTTGGCTTACTTTATTATATAAATCAGCTTTTCTTAATTCTTCAATAAATATATCATCAGCTTCTCTTAAAATATCAGCTTTTTCTTTGCTAACTTCTCCTAAGATTCTAATTCCAAGTCCAGGTCCTGGGAATGGATGTCTATCAACCATATGATCAGGAATTCCCAACTCTCTTCCAACTTTCCTTACTTCATCTTTGAAAAGTTCTCTTAATGGCTCAAGAAGTTTAAATTTCATATCTTCAGGAAGTCCACCTACATTATGATGTGACTTAATTGTCATAGAAGGTCCTTTTACAGACATAGATTCAATAACATCCGGATAAATAGTTCCTTGAGCTAGAAATTCTACATCAGTAAGTTTTGCTGCTTCTTCATCAAACACTTCAATAAACTCTTTTCCTATTATTTTTCTTTTAGATTCTGGATCAGATACCCCTGCTAATTTAGAAAGGAATCTCTCTTCTGCATCTACACATTTTATATTCATATGGAAGTTTTCTCCATATACTTCCATTACTTTTTTAGCTTCATCTTTTCTTAAAAGTCCAGTATCAACAAAGATACAAGTTAGTTGATCTCCTATAGCTTTATGAATTAAAGTGGCAGCTACTGATGAGTCAACTCCTCCAGAAAGTCCTAATAATACTTTCTTATCTCCTACTGTCTCTCTAATATTTTTTATAGTTTCTTCTATGTAGTTACCCATAGACCAGTTTTGTTCACAACCAGCTACATTAAATACAAAGTTTCTAAGGATTTGAGTTCCATACTCTGAATGAGTAACTTCAGCATGGAATTGGATACAATAAGTATTGATATCCTTGTTGTAAGTAGCCGCTACACATGAATCTGTATGTCCGATTTGAACAAATCCAGGTGCCATTTTTGTTACATGGTCATTATGACTCATCCAAACTTTAGAGTTATTTGGTACATTTTGGAATAATGGACTGTTTACATCATCAATTATTAACTCAGCTTTACCAAACTCTTGTTTATCAGCTCTAGCTACCTCTCCTCCCATTAAGTGAGTAGTGATTTGCATTCCATAGCAAATACCTAATACTGGAATCCCCTGTTGATATAATTCTTTACTTATTGTTGGAGCTCCTTCTAAATATACAGAAGCAGGTCCTCCTGATAAGATAATTCCCTTAGGCTTTCTAGCAAGTATTTTGTCTAAAGGCTCGAAATAAGGAACAACTTCAGCATAAACACCCATTTCTCTGACTCTTCTAGCAATCAATTGATTGTATTGAGAACCAAAGTCTAGTATAATAATACTATTTTCTTTCATTTTAACCTCCATATTTAAAATAAACGGGCTGATACCCTGTTGAAAACTTTAAAATTTTAATTTTTATATTTATAAATTTTATCATAAATTCAAAAATGTGTCAAAAGAAATATTTTTTTAAAAATTTTGCTACACCATTGTTATCATTAGTGTCAGTTACATAGTTTACTTGTCTTTTCAATTCTATATCAGAGTTTCCCATAGCTACACCATATTTTACTGTAGTCAACATCTCTAAATCATTATTGGCATCTCCAAAAGCTACACACTCTTCTGTTGAGATTCCATATGATTTTAATACTTTTTCTAAAACTAATCCTTTATTTACATTTTTATTTAAGACTTCAAATAAAAAAGATTGAGATTTAGCAGTATAAACATCATTTCCTAAAACATCTTTTATCTCATCACAAAACTCATTAAACTCTTTTGAGTTTTCCATATTTTGTATTGTTATTTTAGTCATAGAATAATCATCAAAACTATCAAAAGATTTTTTCACAGGAGTAAGACCTGTATGATTAGCATAGTGTCTAGATTAATCATTATCTAACTCTTCAACAAACCATTTATTATTTTGGTATAAATTAACATGAAAACCCTTCTCTTTTGCCATCTTTATAATTTTTTTTGAATATTTCTCTTCTAGTGGCAAATTAAAAATAAGTTCATCATTTTTATAATTTACAACCTTTGCTCCATTATAAGCAATTATAGAACTATCTATTCCCAATTCTTGTGCAAAAGGTTTTGCTGAGATATATGTTCTTCCTGTAACAATAAATATTTTTACTCCTTTATTTTCTAAGTATTTCAAGACCTCTTTATTTATATCAGATATTTTTTTATCAGATGTAAGGAGTGTTCCATCTAAATCAAGGGCTATAGCTTTAATTTTCATAGTTTTTCTCCTTTATCCCTAACTTATTTTTACACTACAATTATACCATAATATATAAAAAAGGAAAAGATACTAATCCTTATTTAGCTCTTTTCCTTCTTTACTTTAAATTAACATTCTATTTCCAAGAATTCATTCTTTCAGCTAGCTTTACTTTTTCTTCTTCTAGCTCTCTCATAAATCCTTCTAATATCTCTTTTGTACTCATAGGTTCATTAACCATTGCTGCTACTTGTCCTGCCATAACACTTCCATTTTCAACATCTCCATCTACAACAGCAAGTCTTAATCTACCTGTTCCTAATTTTTCTATCTCTTCTTTAGGAGTTCCTACTTTTTCCATCTCTAATATTTGTTTAGCAAATTTATTTTCAATAACTCTTACAGGATGTCCAGTATAGTTTCCTGTTGAAACAGTTGATCTATCCTTAGCTTTTAAGATTACTTTTTTATAGTTTTCATGTACTGTACATTCATTAGCTACTAAGAATTTTGTCCCTACTTGGATTCCCTCTGCTCCTAGTGAAAGTGCAGCTAAAAATTGTTTTCCACCAGCTATACCACCAGCTGCTATTACTGGAATGTTTACAGCTTCTACTACTTGAGGCACTAATGACATAGTAGTCAGAGTTCCTATGTGTCCTCCTCCTTCCATTCCTTCAGCTATTACTGCATCTGCTCCTATTTTCTCCATTCTTTTAGCAAGTGCTACTGAAGCAACTACTGGAATTACTTTTATTCCTGCTGCTTTTAATCTCTCCATATAAGGTCCTGGATTTCCTGCACCTGTTGTTACTACTGGTACTCCCTCTTCTATACATACCTCTATTTGCTTTTCAACATCAGCCATCATAAGCATTAAGTTTACACCAAATGGATTAGAAGTAATAGATTTTACTTTTCTTATCTCTTCTCTCAAAATATCTACTGGCATACCTCCACCAGCAATTATTCCTAATCCTCCATCTTTAGATACATGCCCTGCTAAATTTCCATTAGCTATCCAAGCCATAGCTCCTTGAAATATTGGGTATTTTATTCCCAGTAGTTTACAGATTTTGTTATTTTCCATAAATCCTCCTAATTACTCTCTTATTCTTTAAATACTTTTTTAAATCTATTGAATATTTCATGTACAGAAAGAATTTCATTAATTTTCCATGCATCCTTTCCTGCAAAGAAAATTCCACCTTCATAATCTCCGTTATGACCCCTTACTAATCTTTCATTTACACAAAATTTATATGTACATTTTTTTAAACATTTTACACAATGTGTTGGTTTATCTGGATTATCATCTAATATTTTTTGAACAAAAGGACTGATGATGGCATTAGCTGGTAATCCGGCAGAACTCATCATCTCCACTATATCCCCCTCTTTGGCATTCACATACATATTTTTAAAGAAATCGTCTACCTCACACTCTTCTGATGCTACAAATCTACTTCCCATTTGTACACCATCTACTCCAAGTGAAAGCATTCTTTCTGCATCTTCTGGAGTAATTACTCCTCCAGCTCCAAATACAGGTATATCTATATTTTTAGTAATCTCTTCCATTATATCCCAAGAATCTAAATTTGTTCCTAAGTGTCCTCCTGCATTTCCACCCTCTACAACTATTGCATCTGCTCCAAGTTTTTGAGAGATTTTTGCAAGCTTTAATGTAGATACAATTGGAATTACTTTTACTCCTGTTCCTTTTACTACTTCAAATATATCTCTTGAAAATCCAGCTCCAAATATAATTATATCTATTCCAGCTTCTATTGAAGCTTTTACTAAATCCATGAAATTAGTAACAGCAAACATTATATTTACTGCTAAAGCTCCACCTTCATTAGTAATCATATCTCTTGCTTTTTTTATTTCTGCTTTTAATTCATCAGTAGATAAAGTTGTTCCTGCTATTACTCCTACTCCACCTTCATTGGCTACAGCTGCAGCTAATTTTGCCATAGAAACTCTAATAGCCATTCCACCTTGAATTATTGGTACTTTTATCTCTAAATCTCCTATTTTTACCATGTTATAATTTACCTCCTAAATGAAATCTAGATAAATTATAACATGTGTAAGCTTATTAGTAAAGAGTTAAATTACACATGTTTTTTAAATTCTTTTTACTCTCTTATTTTTTCTATTTTTTAAAAACTCTTCAAGATTCTCTATTGAATAATTTATAATTTTTTCAACAGGATAATCTACCTCAGAAATTAATTTTTCAGCTTCTTGGAATTCTCCTATATCATAAGAAATATGTGAATCTGTTCCTAAAGCTACTAAGGCATTATGTTTTTTACAAAACTCTAATATTTTTTTACAATTTTCCCTTGAACCTTTTCTAGAACCTTTTAATGATGAATTATTTATCTCAATAGCTACTCCAGCTTTTACTGCTTCCTTTACTACTAATTCATATTCCAATGGAAATTGTGGATTCCCTAAATGTACCATAATATCTACTTTTTGACTTCTAATCATATTGATTACAGCCTCTGTATTTTTTAAGCTATATCCTGGCTCTCCATAGGCTTCAATAGTATGAAGTCCACATAAAATTATATCCATAATATCATATATTCTTTGATTTATATCAAAATTTCCATTTTCATCTATTATATTTGTTTCTACGCCCTTTAAAACTCTTAAGTCTCCTACATACTCAGGAATAACTCTCATGTTTACCAAACTCCACCAATGAGGAGAATCTTGTAATGCTGGTCCATGATTTGTTATAGCTATTACTTTCATATTTTTTTCAGTAGCACTTCTTATATTTTCTTCCAAAGTACTATATGCATGAGGATTAACACTAGTATGTATATGTAAATCAATAGGGTATCTCATCTTTCCCTCCCTTCTCAACTTTTAGTTTTTTAAAATACTATTTTTCTAACAATCTATATTATATCATAACTCTTAAAATAGTTCAAAATAATTACAGTTGTTTTTATTTATTTTTTATATACTTCAATATAATTAAAAAATATAGGAGGCTGTTACAAAATTTAAATTGTACCATCCCCCATATTTTTAAATAAATAAAGCTATTAAAACTAAAATTCCTAAGATTATTCTATATACTCCAAAAAATACAAAATCTTTTTTCTTTATATAACTCATAAACCATTTTATAACTAAGTATGCTACTAAAAAAGAAACTATTGTTCCTACTCCTATAAGTCGCCATTCCTGTGTTGAATAATTCATACCATTTTTTATAAGTTTTAAAAGTGTAGCTCCAAACATTGTAGGTATAGCCAAGAAAAAAGAAAACTCTGTAGCTACTCCTCTAGAAAGTCCTAAAAGTAAACTTCCTATTATTGTAGAGCCTGATCTAGATGTTCCTGGTATCATTGCTAAACATTGAAAAAATCCTATTATAAAAGCTAATTTATAACTTAATTTTCCTAATGTATCTATTTTTCCAGCAGTTTTGTAATATTTTTCTATTAATATAAGAATTATTCCATAAAAGATCAATGTTGTTGCTACTACAAAAACATTATCCATAAAATATGCTGATATATAGTCATCTAATAATAATCCTATAATTGCAGCAGGCAAAACACCTATTATAACTTTTGTCCACAATCTAATTCTTGAAATAAACTGATTTTTTTCCTTTACAAAAGGAGTTAAATCCTTCCAAAAATATATAACAACTGCTAAAATAGCTCCAAGTTGAACAATTATTAGGAAACTTTCCATAAAATTTTTAGAGAGATTTCCATTTCCTATAAACTTCTCTACTAAAATCATATGACCAGTACTACTTACAGGAAGAAACTCCGTCATTCCCTCTACAATTCCAAGTATTACAACTATTAAAAAAGGATTCATCTACCTACCACCTTATAAGTACGAGTCTTCTTTAGCTAAATAGTTTTGAACATAATCTTTTACTCCCTCTTCTAATGAAGTAAACTTCTTAGTGTATCCAGTTCTCTTTAATTTTTCCATTGAAGCTTGTGTAAAATATTGATATCTTCCTCTTAAATCTTCAGGCATAGGAATAAATTCCACTACATCTTCCACTTTTAATTCTGGATTATTAGAAGCAGCTCTCATAGTTGCCATAGATAAATCTAAGAAACTTCTCGCTTCTCCTGTTCCTATATTATATACTCCAGATTCTACTTTTTCAGTTAATAAGAAATACATTACATCTACTACATCTTTTAAATAGACAAAATCTCTAAGTTGTTCTCCATCTTTAAATCCCTCTTTATGAGATTTAAAAAGTTTTACTCCACCATTATCTCTATACTGATTAAATGTGTGGAATACCATAGAAGCCATTCTTCCTTTATGGTACTCTTGCGGTCCATATACGTTGAAGAACTTAAGTCCACACCATTGTTTTGGAGCTATACTTTGTTTAAAAGCCCAGTCATCAAATATTTTTTTAGAGTATCCATATTTATTTAATGGTTGTAATTTTTTTAGTTCCTCTGGAGTTACATCATCATTATATCCTAGCTCTCCAGCTCCATAAGTAGCTGCTGATGAAGCATATACATATGGTATTTGTCTAGCAGCACAAAAATCCCATAACTTTTTACTATATCCATAGTTATTCTCCATTAAGAAATCTCCATCTCTTTCGGTAGTGGCGGAACAAGCTCCCATATGAACTACTCCAGTTATTTTTCCAGCATTTGCTGGATTAGCTAGCCAATTAAATAACTCATCTCTATCTACCCAATCAGCATAATCTCTCTTTCTAAGATTTAACCATTTTTCCTCTGTTCTTAGTTTATCTACAACAATAATGTCATTTCTTCCCATCTCATTAAGTTTCCATACCATTGCACTTCCTATCATTCCAGCTGCACCAGTTACTATTATCATAATTATCCTCCTCTATCTTTTTAAATATTTTTTAATTTTTTCAAACTGAGAGTACTCCAATCCTGCATCTCCTAAATCTACTCCCTCTCTATTTTCACCATGAAAATCAGAACCACCAGTTATTAGTAAACCATATTTTTTAGCAAGTCTTTTATATTTTTGCTTTTCTAATTTTGTAAATGAACTATACTGAGTTTCAAGGGCATCTAATCCACACTCTTTCAATCTTACAATGAGATTATTCAATACTTCATCATTTAAAGTAATTAATTTAGGATGTGCTAGGGATACAAAACCACCATTTTCTTTTATCATTCTTACAGCTCTTTCTGGTGGAAAATTCTCTTTAGGAACATAAGTTAGACCACCATTTCCTAAATATTTGCTAAAGGCTTCATTTTTACTGCTAACTATACCTTTTTCTAAAAGATAATTAGCAAAGTGTAATCGACTTATAATTTTACCAGGAGCAAAAGTTTTAAGTTCCTCTATATCTATTATTATACCAATTTTTTCAAATTTTTCTATAATTTTTCTATTTCTTTTATCTCTAGCCTTTTCCAATTCATCTAACTCTGACAAAAAATTTTTATCATCTAAGTTTAAAAAATATCCCAATATATGTATCTCTAAATTATCTTCATTACAAGATATCTCTATACCTTTTATAAACTCCATTCCATATTTATCAGCTATCTCTTTTCCTTTCTCCACTCCAGATACAGTATCATGGTCTGTTATTGCTAAAGCTATTACATTATTTTTTATTGCTCTAACTATAATCTCCTCTGGAGTATAAGTTCCATCTGACTCTATAGTATGAATATGCATATCTACTTCCATAAAATTCTCCTTTAAATAGTAAAAGGAGAGAAAAAATTCCTCCTCTCCCCCTTAACTTTTTTATCTTAATTAATCATCCCATTTATCTAAAGTAGAAAAATATTCTGGATATGCTATATATAATGCTTTAGCATTTACATTATTTTGCTCTAATGAAGTTGTATTTTCCTTAGCATCTATATTTGTAATTTTTATAACTCTATCTGATATCTCTCTATTGTACCAAGCTCTTTCATCATAGAACTCATTTCTCTTTATAAATTTATTTAAAATCTTTCTTAATTTTTTAGTATCTTTTTCTGATAAGTCATTTTGTTGAGAAAAAGCTACTATTTGCTCCCACTCTTCTTGAGTTGCTACTACATTTTTTATATGGTTAGATGGATTTTCCATTTTTACAAATGATTCTCTTACCATTCTATCAACAAGTCCTTTAGGATTTTTTAGATTTTCATCAGCTAAATAAAACTTTCTCGGTAATTTTTTATTGTATTTATTTACTAAGTCTAAGAAATCACTATACTCTTCATCTGTAATAGTTGTTGCATCTTTTTTCTCTAATGAAGTTAAGAAATTGAAGTCTTTTTCACTCATCTTTCCAGTTTTTCTTAAATAGATAATTGGATTTTCATTTCCATACCAATCCTCTATCAAAGATTCTCCCTCTACAACTTGTATTATTGTTTTGTCCCACTCTTTTGCTGACTCCTTAGTAATAGAGTATTTTTTTTCTAATGAAGCTCCTTTCTCCAACGAACTACATGAAGCAAGTAAAGCCACTACAAAAAGTCCTGCTACTATTTTTTTCATTATTAGCCTCCTTATACTCTTCCACAACAATTTTTATATTTTTTTCCACTTCCACAAGGACAAGGAGAATCTGGTGTTAATTCTCCTTCTTCTACTTCCACACCATTTTCATCTTCAGAAGTATACTCTACACTCTCATTTTCATCTTTCATATTTACCTCTTCCTCTTCATGATTTTTTATTATTACTTTAAATAAGAAAGAAGTAGCTTGCTCTTTTATAGTTTCTACCATTTGCTCATAAAGTTCTCCTGATACTAACTTATATTCTACAACTGGATTTTTTTGACCATAAGCTCTTAAATAAATTCCCTCTTTTAATCCATCTAAAGCTTTTAAGTGTTCTCTCCATCTAGCATCAATTACTTCAAATAAAATGTATTTTTCAAGTCTTCTCATTAAATCTCTTCCAACTTTAGACTCTTTTTCATCATATTGAGCACAGATAGCATCAAAGATTTTTTTGCTATAATCTTCTATACTCATAGATTTGTACTCTGTCATATCTTCTATAATATAACCATAGTTATCTCTTAAGTATTCAGCAAGACCTGACATATCCCAATCTTCTTTGTATTCTCCCACAAATCTCTTTGCTACCTGAGAGTAGATAACTTCATGTAACATCTTAATAATACTATCTTTTAAATCTTCCTTAGCCATTGCTTCATTTCTACTATCATAGATAGCAGTTCTTTGTTTATTCATTACATCATCATACTCTAATAGATTTTTTCTGATTCCAAAGTTTCTTGACTCTATCTTAGTTTGAGCATTTGCAATAGCTTTATTTATCATTGGATGAGTTATAGGTTCTCCCTCTGGAAGTCCTAATTTTTCCATTACAGTTTTTACTCTATCAGAACCAAATAGTCTCATTAAATCATCTTCTAAAGATAGGTAGAATTCTGATTCTCCTGGGTCTCCTTGTCTTCCTGCTCTTCCTCTTAATTGATTATCTATTCTTCTTGATTCATGTCTTTCAGTACCAAGTATAAAAAGTCCACCTATTGATTTTACCTTTTCTCCCTCTTCCTTACATTGAACCTCATATTTTTTCAATACTTCATCATAATTTTCAGCTTCTCTACTTCCTACCTCTGCCACAGCTAAGAACTCTGGATTTCCTCCTAACATAATATCCGTTCCTCTACCTGCCATGTTTGTAGCAATAGTTACAGCTCCAAATCTTCCAGCTTGAGCAACTATCTCAGCTTCTTTTGCATGGTATTTAGCATTTAATACATTATGTTTTATTCCCCTAGCTTTTAATAGCTCAGATAATTCCTCCGAACTTTTAATAGAAATAGTACCTACAAGCACAGGTTGACCTTTAGCATGTAACTCTTCTATTCTTTTTATAATAGCCTCTATCTTCTCTTTACGTGTCTTATAAACTAAGTCAGCATGGTCTATTCTTTGTACTGGTTTATTTGTTGGTATAACTACTATTTGCAATCCATAAGTATGTACAAATTCTGCTGCTTCTGTTTCAGCTGTACCAGTCATACCAGAAAGTTTATTATACATTCTAAAATAGTTTTGTAATGTTATAGTTGCAAGAGTTTGGTTTTCTCCAGCTATGTGTACTCCCTCTTTAGCTTCTATCGCTTGGTGAAGTCCATCTGAATATCTTCTTCCTTCCATAGCTCTTCCAGTAAATTCATCTATGATTATTACTTGTCCCTCTCTTACAAGATAATCTCTATCTCTTTTAAATAACTCTTTAGCTTTTAAAGCTTGATTTAAATAGTGAGTTAACTCTACATTTTCTGGAGAATATAGATTTTCTAATTTTAAGAATTTTTCTACTTTAGCTATACCTTTTTCAGTTAAAACTATATTTTTTGCTTTTTCATCTACTTCATAATCTCCAAACTTTTCAGCTGGTAACTCTTTCTTTAATTTTACATCTTTTATTCCCTCTGTTTCATAACTTCTATTTAACATAGAAACTACTTGATAGAAGATTTGATACCATTTAGTAGAGTCTTCTGCTGCTCCAGAAATAATAAGTGGTGTTCTTGCTTCGTCTATAAGAATAGAATCAACCTCGTCAACTATACAGTAGTTAAGTGGTCTTTGTACTTTTTCTTCTAAGCTTCCTACCATATTATCTCTTAAATAGTCAAATCCAAATTCAGAGTTAGTACCATATGTGATATCACAATTATAAGCAGCCTTTCTCTCCTCTCCGGAAATACCATTTAAAATAACTCCAGAAGTAAGTCCCAAGAAAGAGTATAATCTACCCATCATCTCTCTATCTCTAGCAGCAAGATAGTCATTTACTGTGATAACATGAACTCCCTTTCCTGCTAAAGCATTTAGGTACACTGGACAAGTAGCAACCAAAGTTTTTCCCTCTCCAGTTTTCATCTCTGTTATTTTTCCTTCATGAAGTACAATTCCTCCAATAAGTTGTACATCATAATGTCTCATACCAAGTACTCTTTTTGATGCCTCTCTTACAGTAGCAAATGCCTCTACCATAATATCATCTAAAGTTTCTCCTTGAGCTAATCTCTCCTTAAAAATTGCTGTTTTTTCTCTTAATTGTTCATCTGTTAATTTTTCAAAATCTGGCTCTAAAGAATTGATAGCAGCAACTATTTTTCTAATTCTTTTTACTTCTCTATCATTTTTAGTTCCAAAAATCTTTTTAAAAATATTTCCTATCATTGATGTTCCTCTCTTTAATTTTTTTAAATACACTTCTTCAGACTATATGCTACCATAAAATGAGTTATTAGTCAAATAAAGGTATATTTTTTAACTCTTTTTTCCACAGATTTTCATAAACTCCTCTTCTGTTATTATCTTTACAGTTCCTAACTCTTGAGCTTTCTTTAGCTTACTTCCTGCCTTTTCTCCCACTATTAAATAATCTAAATTTTTGCTTACAGCAGAAAGATTTTTCCCACCAAGTTTTTCTATCTCTTCTTTTATTTCATTTCTTGTGAAATTTTGTAATGTTCCTGTAAATAAAAATGTTTTTCCTGTGAATACTTTCTCTTCAGCTGGTAACTCCTCTTTTCTCTCTTGAATGAAAGTAAGTCCATGTGCTTTTAACCCCTCTATAAGCTTTTTCTTCTCTTCATCTCTAAAGAAATCAAAGATAGCTTGTGCCATCTTATCTCCTATTCCTTCTATCTCCATTAGTTCCTCTACACTCATACTCATAAGTTTATCAATATTCCCACTTGAATCAGCTAAAAGTTTTGCTGAAGTTTTACCTACAAAAGGTATTCCTAAAGCACATAAAACTTTTGAATACTCTCTTGTTTTACTATTTTCAATAGCTGTAAGAAGATTATCCACACTTTTTTTACCCATTTTTTCTAGTTTTTCTAATTCTTCTCTATGATTTTTTAACTCATATATATCTACAATATTTTTTATAAATCCAAGTCTTAACATATTTTCTACTATTTTACTACCAAAACCAGCTATATTCATAGCATCACGAGATACAAAATAGATCAATTCTCCCTCTATTTTTCCTGGACAACTTATATTTGGACACCTGATATCTACCTGTCCCTCTTCTCTTTCTACCTTTGTATTACATATTGGACAATGAGTAGGCTCTTTTATTATTATCTCATTTCCATCTCTTAACTCCTTTATAGCCTTTACTACTTGAGGTATTATCTCTGCAGCTTTTTCTATAAATACACTATCACCTATTCTGATATCTTTTCTCTCTATCTCTTGATAGTTATGTAAACTTGCTCTTTTTACTCTACTTCCTGATAACTCTACCTCTTCAAGCTCTGCTACTGGAGTAACTTTACCTGTTCTTCCCACTTGCCAAGTAACTCCTAATATCTTTGTTGTAACTTGTTTAGCTGGGAATTTAAAAGCTATTGCCCATCTAGGGCTTTTAGTAGTATTTCCTAACTTATCCCATAGCTCTATATTGTCCACTTTTATTACCATTCCATCTGTTTCATAATCTAAACTTTCTCTCTTTTCTCCCCAATACTCAATTCTAGATATAAGCTCAGAAGAGTTTTTCAATACCTCACATACTCCTGTTGTCTTTATTCCGAGTTTAGCAAGATATTCTATACTTTCACTATGAGTTTTCAATCCATAGTTTTGAGCATCTACTAAAAAATAAAAATAGGCATCTAATCCTCTTTCCTTTATAATACTTGAATCTAATTGTCTTAAAGTTCCAGCAGCAGCATTTCTTGGATTAGCAAAAACTTCTTCTCCATTTTCCATTCTTTTTTTATTCAACTTTTCAAACTTAGATAGCGGTAATACTACTTCTCCCCTTATCTCTATACTTACTTTCTCTTTTAAAATTTTAGGTATAGATTCTATCTCCAAAATATTTTCTGTAACATCTTCTCCTACTGCTCCATCTCCTCTTGTTACAGCTCTTACAAGTTTTCCCTCTTCATATTGAATACTTAAGGATAAACCGTCTAATTTTAACTCTAAAGCATAGGCTAAGTTTTTCTCTTCTGGTAAAAGTTTTTTTACTCTCTCTATGAAATCAGATATATCTTCCTCATTATATGAGTTAGATAAACTCAACATAGGTTTTTTATGAGCTACCTTTTGAAACTTTGTTTCTTTAAGACTTGTAGCTCCTACTATTTCTGTAGGAGAGCTTTTTTCCTTATACTCTGGATATTTTTCTTCTAACTCCTTTAACTCAACTAACAACTTATCAAACTCTACATCAGATATTAAACTTTCATTATTTGTATAGTAGTAATCACTATATTTTTTTATCTTTTCTCTCAACTCTTTTATATATTTTTCCACAATATTTCTCCTCTCAATTAAACTTTACAATGTAATTATAATATAATTTCTTTAATTTTGTCTAAAGTTTTTTATAAATTTCCTATTCCTAAATTCTAAAAAAAATGGTATGATATGTAAGTAAATATATATTATTTTAAGGAGGACTTATGAAACAAATTCTTGTTTTTGGACACAAAAATCCAGATACTGATTCTATATGTTCAGCTATATCTTTTGCTGAGTTAAAAAATGCTCAAGGAGTAAATGTTATCCCTTGTAGATTAGGAAATGTTAGCAAAGAAACTCAATTTGCTTTAAATCATTTTGGAGCAGAAGCACCTCTATTTATAGAGAATGTAAATGCTGATGAAAATGGAAAAAAAGAGGTTATCTTAGTTGACCATAACGAAAAAGCTCAAACAGCTGATGGAATTGAATCTGCTAAAATATTAGAAGTAGTAGACCACCACAAATTTGCTCTAACTACTGATGAGCCATTAAAAATAACTGCTGATACAGTTGGATGTACTTGTACTCTAATCTATAGATTATTTAAACAAGCTGGAATCACTCCATCTAAAAAAGCTGCTGGTCTTATGATGAGTGCTATCATATCTGATACATTATTATTTAAATCTCCTACTTGCACACCAGAAGATGTAGAAGCTGTAAAAGAGCTTTCTAAAATCTGTGGAGAGGAAAATTATGAAGATTATGGAATGAAGTTATTAATAGAAGGAACTTCATTATCTGATAAAACTCCAGAAGAGATTATCACAATAGATATGAAAGAATTTGATATGAATGGTAAAAAAGTAGCAGTTGCTCAAGTTAATACTGTTGATGTTGCTGGACTTTTAAGTACTCAAGCTGAATTAGAAGCTGCTATGAACTCTATGAGTGAAAAATCTAACTACGATTTATTTGTATTAGTAATAACTGATATTATAAAAGCTGGTTCTTATGTATTAACTGTTGGAACATGCCCAGAGTTAGTTGAGAAAGCTTTCAATGTAAAATTAGAAAATAAAACAGCTTGGTTAGAGGGAGTAGTTTCTAGAAAGAAACAAGTAGTTCCTTTCATGCTAACAGCTAGTCAAAACCAATAATCTTGACAATATATTTTTCTATTAAATAAAATTCTCCCCTAGTATTAACTAAATATTTCATATTAATACTTAAGGGAGAATTTTTATTTTATCTTATATTTTCAAAAAAGCTTTTTCTAAATCCAAAATAATATCTTCTACATTTTCTAATCCAACTGATAATCTAATCAATCCATCTGTTATTCCAGCCAATTCTCTTTCTTCTTTTGTATAAGGTGAATGTGTCATTGACGCTGGATGTTGTATTAATGTTTCTGCATCTCCTAATGAAACAGCTATTGTTATCATTTCTAAATTATTTAATAATTTTTTACCAGCTTCTAATCCTCCTTTTACCTCAAACGCTAATATTCCACCAAAAGCTTGCATTTGCTTCACCGCTACCTCATATCCTACATGAGTCTTTAATCCTGAATAATAAACTTTTTCTACTTTTTCATTTTGTTCTAAAAATTCTGCTACTTTCATAGCATTTTCACAATGCTTTTGCATTCTTATTTCGAAAGTTTTCAATCCTCTTATTATCAAAAATGCCTCATTTGGTCCCAATACCGCTCCTGTCATATCTTTTAAACCTACTGTTCTAATATCATTTATCATTTCTTGACTTCCAACTACAAATCCTGCTATAACATCCCCATGTCCATTTAAATATTTTGTTGCAGAGTGTACAACAATATCAGCGCCTAGTAAAAGGGGCTTTTGACAAAATGGTGTTGCAAAAGTATTATCTACAACTACTTTTATATTTGAATTTTTATTGTGTGATAGCTCTGATATTTTTTGTATATCTACTATTTTAAGATTTGGATTTGCAGGTGTTTCTAAATATATTACTTTTGTATTATCTTTTAATTTTATTTTTACTTCTTCTAAATCACTCATATCAACAAAATCAACTTCTACACCAAACTTAGTTAAACCATGACTTATATAAGCATAAGTACAACCATATAATGTTTTATCTGCAAGTACATGATCACCTGCCTTTAATAAAGTCCATAGAGTTGCTGAAATAGCTCCCATTCCGGAACTTGTAGCTAATGCTTTTTCTCCATTTTCTAATATCGCTACTTTTTCTTCTGCAACTGTTAAAGTAGGATTAGATAATCTACTATAAATATAACCTTCTTCTTCCCCTAAAAATCTTTTTGCTCCTTCTTCTACATTTTTAAATACAAAAGTTGAAGTCTGATAGATAGGCGTAGCTAATGCTCCATATTTATTTTTTATAACTCCTCCATGAATAGCTTTTGTTCCTATTCCTTTATTTTTTAAATCTTTCATATTACTTACCCTCTCTTAAAATAAATCTTTTCCTTCTTTGATAATTTCTCTATTTTTTATTAATCTTATTCCTATTTCTATAAGTTCTCTTTCTATAACTACTCTTTTTTCTATATTTTCTATTGCTGTTATTTCTAAAACTTTCGAGTCTCCTACAACCCTTCTTATAATTTCAAGCCCTGCCATTCCAATACTATCAGAAAGAATTGTATTCAGATACCAATTTTTAAATTTAGGATTTATATATATTGAATCCTTTACTAGTAAATCATATTTTTTTATAAATTTCTCTTTAAACATATCAAAAATATTTTTTATAGTATCTTTTAACCAATTTATAAATTCATCTTTATTTTCTGATAACATTAAGTGTTTTCTATTCACTAATGCAAAAAATAAATTTCCTATAACATTTCCAATATCATATCCCATAGGTCCATAAAAAGCAAACTCTGGATCTATTACCTTAATTCCTTTTTCATTTATGAAAATAGAACCTGAGTGTAAATCTCCATGTATTAATGCTTGAGCATTATTCATAAAATTATTTTTTAGTTTTCCTACTTCTAAATGTAAATCTAAGTCCGAATAAAGGTGTATTTCTGTTCTGTCGGGGTTAAAGGTCTTGTCTTTATTTCATTACTCAT
>OGLN01001179.1_pt1 | contig 19565 bp, 16 predicted proteins | sample 1572641 | NCBI WGS metagenome assembly OGLN01 (sample SAMEA2581903, study PRJEB24529) | metagenome | biome: Human gut stool | place: China | collected 2011
CGTTCATAACTTAGCCCCCAATCAGTTCATCAAGCCTGATAGCCACTCTTCCTGATAATGAATAATACAATGCTGTTAGCTTTGCCTTGTCGTACAAATTTGCATACACATTATAATAACATAGCGATATTGACATACCGAAGCCAAATATTTTTAAGGGTATAGACGTTACATCAAGTTCTTAGTATATGAAATTTGCAAATTATTCTTGGATTTGGCTCAAATCAAATGCACCGTTCTCAATCAACTTCAAAATTGTGTCTACCAAGTTGTTTTTTACAGTTTCACTTTCATTTTCAACGCCAGAATACTCTACGTAAATAGTGTTCTCTCCCATATCAAAGGTTGCATAATATATTACGGTTTTGATACCTTGACTATTTGACTTTGTTACGAAATATCCTGCATCGATATCAACGCCGTCTACACTTGAAGTGATTGTATTTCCATCAATGATAGTATCTAATAGATTTACACCCTGTTTAGATACTACCATTCTTGTATCACCAATTTTTCCCTCAAAACCCAGAATATTATGATTGTCAGCATCAAAGTAAGCATCTGCGGTAACAGGCAGGTCTGCAAAAAGCATTTCAATCTCAGCATTGCTCAAAGGTCTTGTTGTTACATTTAAGTTAATTGAAGATTGTGATAAGTCATTTTTAACAAAAGTAATTGTTTCTCCACCATCCAGCGTGGCAATATCGTTTTTTGTACCAAACAGATTGCTTTGAAAAACTCCCACTCCAATCACAACAACGAGTACGAAGCAAGCAGCAACAGACACCCATTTTTGCCGATTAGTAATTTTACTTATTTTTTTCATAGGTTCAGCCTCCTTAATATACTGATTATCGACATTTCCCAATGCCCTTAAAAGTTTCTTTTCTTTCATACAGAGATACCTTCTTTCTCTAACAATTTTTTAAGTTCGTTCCTTGAACGAAATAATGACATCTTGATTTTGCTCTCACTCATACCATATTCCGTTGCAATTTCTTTAATGGGCGATAAATACCAATATCTTCTCATAAAGATTTTTCGCTGTTCTAATGACAGGGAAGAAAGAAAGCGGTTGAGAATATCCGTTAGAGCAATTTCTTCAACAATGTTTTCTGTACTATCCAACGATGGTATGCACTCTTGTATTTCATCAAAAATCAATGACATTTGCCCGCCATTACGTTTCTTTGCATTGAGCAGTTCGTACCTGTCCAAAGATAAGTTGCGAGTAATCTTCCCTAAAAAAGTTTTTAGGACAGATGGACGGTTAGGCGGTATGCTGTTCCAAGCTCTTAAATAAGTATCATTTACACATTCCTCGCTATCTTCGTCATTGTGAAGAATATTAGAGGCTATATATCTGCAATACTTTCCGTATTTTTTTGAAGTTTCGGATATAGCAGCTTCGGAGCGCTCCCAATATAAATCTAATATCTGCTTATCATCCATAAGCTTCTCCTCCTTCCCCTTGTATTAAGGCCTTTCACCCTAATAGACGAGAAAAATGTGTCAAGCGTCACTTAAATTCAAAAAATATTTATTCAAAGATTAGCTTTCATTTTTTGAAAGAATATAATAAAACAGCAAAAGACGTACACCAACAAGTCTCTTAATATTCAATGCGGAAAAAGTTATTTCAAATGGGGGTTTAATTTTGCCCCCTCCAGGGGATTATACTGGTTCCACCAAAGGCGGGGTTTCGCAACACCATAATTACTTGTTGCTTCCTAAAGGAAGCTCATTACTTCCTTCCATCTTCTTACTTATCGTTTTCTTCCTGTTCCTGTATGTATTTTCTTACCGTTTCTTCATTCACATTTCCTACTGTCGATACGTAATATCCTCTCGCCCAAAAATGTCTATCTCCCCACTTGCTCCTATATTCCGGATGTCGGTCAAACAACATCAATGTGCTTTTTCCCTTCAGATATGACATAAACTCTGAAACACATAGTTTCGGTGGAATTGCAATGTACATATGTACATGATCAATACATACTTTTCCATCTGTTAGTGTTACCTATTTCATCTCACACAATTTTTTGATTGTTTCTACTAAATCTCTCTTTGTTTCACCATACATTATTTTTCTTCTAAACTTTGGAATAAAAACAATGTGATATGTGCAATTCCAGCGTGTGTGTGTTATACTTTAATTATCCATTTGGATACCTCCTGTGTTTTGATATGGCCTGCGAAACCAATATCATTATAACACGCAAGGTTTTATTTTCTAGCACTCTAGGTAACGCTACGGCTTTGCCTCGGCCCCCATTTCAAATGGGGGATTAACAAAACTTTTCATTTAATTTTTTCATCGTTCTCCCCTTTTGTCTTATTCACTCATCAGGCATAATTTAAAACAGAAAACAGTTACGCCTGTACTTTTGTTAATAAAACACATATTTTTGTATTTATACAAGTGCAAACATAACTGATTAATATTTTCGTATCAATCACTTTTATATTTTAAATATGTCTACTTTTTCATTTTCAACGCCACCGTCGTTATAAATGCCTGTATCGGAACCGTCAGTATCACGCCGATTGTACCGCAGAGTCCGCAGACTATTTCTGTTATTATGGAATTGTAACCCATAATCTGAAGGTAAGGCATCTCATAAGAATATATCGTAAGAAGTGTTCCCGTTGCTGAACCCGTGTATGCAAGAATGAGTGTATTTGACATGGTTCCCATCATATCGTGTCCGACGTGCATACCTGACATAAACAGCTCTTTTGCTTTCAAATCAGGTGCCTTTTCATGAATCTCGGTTATAGCGGCAACTATAGACACACTTACGTCCATCACCGCACCGAGTGACGATATTAATATTCCCGCATACAAAATATCCGAAACATGCAGTTTTGAACTGTTGGCTATATATATCATTGATTCTGCATCAGACATGTTATATCCGTTGAGATTTGAGAGGCTGCCGGCAATCATTGCAAGACCACCCGACAAAATTATGCCTACTGTTGTTCCTATTATTGCACAGACCGTCTTTGAAGAAATTCCGTTTAATATATATATCGACGCTGCAAGAATCACAACCGATGTGAGAAGTGCCGCAAATATTCCGTTCAGACCTATATAAAGAAGCGGAACATACATACATATTACACATATAAATGTAAATATCAGTGCGTAGAGTGCCGCTGCTCCTTTTTTGCCTCCGACAAGCACAAGACACAGCGAAAACAATCCAAGCAGAACATATACCATCATTGTCCTGTCATAATTGTACACAGAACCCGTAATCACACCATCTATATCTTTTACTACCGCAATAACCTTTGTTCCTGTCGTACAGAATGCACCTCTTTGAAATGAATTTGAGTTATCAAGTTCACAATTCTGCCCCTTATACTGACCGCCGGTAATCTTTGCGATACTTTCTTCCAATATGGATATGGCGATTGAGGCAGGAACCTGTATGACCGGCGAGGTTGGGCTTTCGGGAGAGATACGCCCGGTCAATCGGATAGAACAACGCATTCTAGAAGCCGAAAAATTAGGTTTTAAACGTATGCTCATACCGCAAAATAATCTGAAAGGCTTCGATACTTCCCGATTGGCGATAGAATTAGTTGCCGTCCGTAAAGTCGAGGAGGCCTTCCGGCAACTGTTCGGATAAATAAGGATATAGAGAATATGATTCGAGAATTGCAGTTAAGAATTCTGCCCGAACAAGCAGCTTCGGAACAAAGCATAGCAGCATATGTGGCTCGGGAGCAGAGTATGGATATACGGTCGATAAAGTCTGTGAGGGTATTGAAACGCTCGATAGATGCCCGTCAGCGCACGGGCATGGGGAATTTGAAAGTGCGGGTATACATCGACGAATTCCCGCAAGACGACGAGTTCCCCCGTATCGAGTATGGCAATGTTTCGGGTAAGCCTCGGGCGATTGTCGTGGGGGCAGGGCCAGCGGGGCTTTTTGCGGCATTGCGTCTGATTGAGTTAGGTATTTGTCCGGTCGTTGTCGAACGAGGGAAAAACGTGCATGACCGTCGCAAGGATATAGCTCTTATCAGTCGGGAACAGAGAGTTGACCCGGAGTCGAATTATAGTTTTGGAGAGGGGGGAGCCGGAGCGTTTTCCGACGGTAAACTCTATACTCGCAGTAAGAAGCGGGGAAGTGTCGAGCGTATTCTTCAAATTTTTTGTCAGCACGGGGCATCGGTTTCAATTCTTTCTGATGCTCACCCTCACATCGGGACCGACAAGTTGCCGAGGGTAATCGAGCGCATGCGGAATCGTATTATCGAATCGGGTGGTGCGGTACATTTCGAGACCCGAATGGAGCGTTTGATTATCGATGGCGATGAGGTGTGTGGAATCGTTACAGCCGATGGTCGTGAATTTACCGGCCCTGTTATTTTGGCAACGGGGCATTCGGCTCGCGATGTTTATTATATGTTGCACGAGAACGGGGTGGAGTTGGAATCCAAAGGTATTGCCGTAGGTGTGAGATTGGAACACCCGCAACAGTTGATAGATTCCATTCAATACCACAATCCCGAAGGTCGGGGGAAATATCTTCCGGCTGCCGAATATAGCTTTGTCACGCAGGTGAAAGGGCGAGGCGTCTATTCGTTCTGCATGTGCCCCGGCGGATTTGTAGTCCCGGCAGCCAGTGGTCCCGAACAAATTGTTGTAAACGGTATGTCCCCGTCGAATAGGGGTTCGGTATGGGCCAACTCGGGTATGGTTGTGGAGTTGCAGCCGGAGGATTTCGGAGCCCGGTTTTCTATGTTTGGAGTTTTGGCGGGGATAAAATTTCAGGAGGATCTCGAACGGCAGTGCTATTTGAACGGTAACTGCAAACAGACGGCTCCTGCCCAGCGCATGACCGATTTTGTCAATCGTCGCAATTCGTTCGATTTGCCTCGCTCCTCTTATTCACCGGGACTCATCGCTTCGCCGTTGCATTTCTGGTTACCCGATTTTATCGCCGCCCGGTTGCAGGAAGGATTCAAATATTTTGGGAAAGTATCTCATGGATTCCTCACCCGGGAAGCCGTGATGATAGGGGTGGAAACTCGCACCTCTTCTCCTGTACGAATACCACGTGATAGAGAGTCGATGACTCATATTCGTTTGCGGGGATTTTACCCTTGCGGCGAGGGAGCTGGTTATGCGGGAGGAATTGTTTCGGCCGCTATCGATGGAGAACGTTGTGCCGAAGCTCTGGCTATGCAAATTAAACAATCGTCGTCTTTCGATCGTTCTGTCTAAAACGAATATATGAGGCTGATTTATCTTTTTCATAGCGGGTTTTTGATCGAAGCCGAGGATTTTTCAATCATATTCGATTATTATCGAGGAGGTGAAAATATCATAGAGAAGGCTTTGCGTAGGCGGCAGCCTATGTATGTTTTAGTATCGCATGAACATCGCGACCATTATAATCCCGAAATACTGATTTGGAAAAATTTGAAAAACAATATACATTATATTTTCCCTTGCGAAATGTCCTCGTTGGACGAGCTTTCGGGGTTGCCGAATATCGTGTATCTCGATCGAGGCGAAAGTTATGAAGATGACCGATTACGGGTGAATGTATTCGGTTCCACCGATATGGGGGTGTCCTATTTGGTAACAGCCGAGGGTAAAACAATTTTTCATGCTGGGGATTTAAACAATTGGCATTGGCGTGACGAATCTACCGAAGAAGAGGTGCGGGAAGCTGAAACTGCTTATTTATCGGAATTGTATTATATGAAGCAGACTATTAAGCCTATCGATGTGGCGATGTTTCCGGTCGATGCCCGATTGGGAAAGGATTATATGAGAGGGGCAGAGCAGTTTGTCGGGGAATTTAATGTAGGTATGTTTGTCCCTATGCACTTTTATCCGGCAGTGCGTAAAGCCGAAGCCTTTGCTCCGATAGCGAAGCGATACGGTACAGAATTTGTTCTATTAAGCCGTACAGGAGATTCAGTAATTATATAATAATGCTTATAAATCATGGAAGTAAAAGCAAAATTTGACCATTTCAATGTGAATGTAACAGATTTAAATCGCAGTATAGAATTTTATTCGAAGGCATTAGGTTTTACCGAAGCTCGTAGAAAAGAGGCTGCCGATGGTTCTTTTGTATTGGTGTATCTTACCGATGGAGTTTCTCCGTTTTTGTTGGAACTCACTTGGCTGAGAGACCATAAAGATGCATACGAGTTAGGCGAAAACGAAAGTCACTTGTGTGTGCGGGTATCGGGCGATTATAATAATGTGAGAGCCTATCATAAAGAAATGGGATGCGTATGCTTTGAGAATGAAGTTATGGGACTCTATTTTATTCACGATCCGGACGACTATTGGATTGAGATACTTCCAGCCAAAGAGGGTATTGCTTTATAAATAGTGAAAAGCTGCATTTCTTGACGTAAGGATGCAGCTTTTTTTTAATCGAGTTGATAGAATGGCAAAAAGATTTTACCTTTGTAACATTCCATTACATAAGATGGTATGGAAATTTGTTCGATTGGATAAATAGCTTAGATGAATCAGGTATTTGATTTTCATAGAAGTTAGTTTGTCAAGACCATGAATTTACATAAGAGTTTGGTATGATCACATTTTGTATTGCTTTGTTGCTGTTGGTTGCCGGATACTTCGTTTACGGTGCTTTGGTTGAAAAAGTTTTTGGTGTTAATCCGGGGAGGCAGACACCTGCCTATGCCTCGACAGACGGTATCGATTATATTCCTATGCCGACATGGAAAGTTTTTCTCATACAATTTTTGAATATAGCTGGGTTGGGGCCTATTTTCGGAGCCATTATGGGTATCCTTTACGGGCCTTCGGCCTATTTGTGGATTGTGTTCGGGTCTATATTCGGTGGAGCTGTGCATGATTATCTATCGGGTATGCTTTCGGTTCGTCGGAATGGAGCTAGCCTGCCCGAGTTAGTCGGCGATGAACTGGGGTCGGGAGTTAAGCAAGTCTTGCGGATTTTCTCTCTGCTTTTAATGATATTGGTAGGGGCTGTGTTTGTCGTAAATCCGGCTAATCTACTCGATTTACTTACGGGGGAAAATACGACCACGACCATGTGGATTGCTATTATATTCGGGTATTATATATTGGCTACGTTGCTTCCTATCGATAAACTGATAGGGCGGCTTTATCCTTTATTTGGATTTGCTTTGCTGTTTATGGCGATCGGGATTATGATATCTTTGTTTTTGCGTCCAGACAGTTTACCGGAATTTCACGAAGCGATAGGTTATACACGACCGGACTCTGATGTAAATCCCATATTTCCTATGATGTTTATTTCGATAGCTTGTGGAGCTATTTCTGGTTTTCATGCTACACAATCTCCGATGATGGCTCGTTGTCTGAAAAATGAAAAAATGGGACGTCGGGTATTCTATGGGGCAATGGTTGTCGAGGGTATCGTCGCTTTAATTTGGGCGGCTGCGGCGATTGCCTTTTTCAATGGGTCATTCGATGCACTTTCTGAGTTCTTGAAAGGGAAAACTCCGGCTATTTTAGTCAATGATATATCGGTGGGCTGGTTAGGAACTTTCGGTGGAATTTTGGCTATGCTCGGTGTCATTGCGGCGCCGATAACCTCGGGCGATACTGCGCTCCGGTCGGCACGTTTGATTGCTGCCGATTTTTTGCATATTCCTCAAAAGAAAATCCGAAATAGACTATTGGTTTCTATTCCGATTTTTATTCTTGCATGGCTCGTGATGATGATCGATTTCGAAGTGCTTTGGCGCTATTTTGCGTGGTGTAATCAAACTTTGGCTGTGTTTACATTGTGGGCATTGACTGTTTGGTTGGCTAGGGAACATAAATGTTATTGGCTCACTTTGATTCCGGCGCTGTTTATGACGATGGTGACGGTTACTTACATATTTTTTGCTCAGGAAGGGTTTCGGTTGTCCTATTCGGTTTCGCTGGGCATAGCCGTCTTTGTTACGTCGTTATTGTCATTTTTGTTTATCCGTTTTCTCCGCACTCTATCGAAGAGGGTGTCTATAAAGAGATAATCGATTGGTGTCGTTATGAATAATTTGACTAACTATCATTCTCATTGCGATTTTTGTGATGGGCATGCCCCTATGGAACTTTTTGTACGGGAGGCTGTGAAAGAAGGGTTTTCCTCATACGGTATTTCCTCTCATGCTCCATTCCCTGTACAGAATGGTTGTAATATGCAAAAAGAGAAAATGACAGCCTATTTGGAAGAATTTCGTCGTTTGAAGCGACTGTATTCCTCCGAGATAGATTTATATATAGGTCTTGAAATAGATTTCTTAGACGATTCGTTCAATCCTTCTATCGACTATTTTCAATCCCTTCCTCTCGATTATCGTATCGGGTCTGTACACTATATCGTTGCACCCGATGGTACGCCTGTCGATACAGATGGATCACCGGAACGATTTCGGAACTATGTGGATACGTATTTCGATGGAGATGTTAAAGAGGTAGTTCACCGATTTTATCGTAGTTCCTTTCGTATGATCGAGCTGGGAGGCTTCGACTTTTTGGGACATTTGGATAAGATAGGGTTGAATGCCTCTCTCTATTGTCCGGGATTGGATCGTGAATCGTGGTATAAAAAATGGGTGACAGACTATCTTGAAGAAGTCGCTTCTCGAAATTTATTGGTCGAAGTCAATACAAAGGCTTGGGAGACTCGTGGACGTTTTTATCCGAATTATGATTATTTCGAGTTGATGAATGATTTGGGAATTCGGGTAGTCGTTAATTCGGATGCCCATTATCCCGAGAAAATAAATGCCGGCCGGATAGAGGCTTTGTGCACTTTGGCACAAGCCGGGTACACCAATGTCTGGCAATTTTGTAAAGGTAATTGGGTCGACGTTCCTATTGAGGATTAAATTCCGTTCGTTCCCTTTCTGTAATAATGTAATTGTTTCTTTCTTAGTTACAGCTTTTTTTGTATCTTCGTGCCGATTTTTACGCAAAGATTATTTAAGAAATATATGGGCAAGAAATTCACCGAATATTCTCGTTTCGACCTCTCGGAAATCAATAAAGAGGTTTTGAACCAATGGGATAAGCAAGATCTTTTTCACCAAAGTCTGGAAACGCGCGAAGGGTGTCCTTCATTCGTATTTTACGAAGGTCCGCCTTCTGCCAACGGTATGCCGGGTATTCACCATGTGATGGCCCGTTCCATTAAAGATATATTCTGCCGGTACAAAACCATGAAGGGATTTCATGTGAAACGTAAAGCCGGGTGGGATACTCACGGGTTGCCCGTTGAGCTTGGGGTTGAAAAGGCTTTGGGTATCACCAAAGAAGACATCGGTAAAACCATTTCTGTGGCCGATTATAATGCGACTTGTCGTAAAGACGTAATGAAATTTACCCGCGAATGGGAAGACTTGACACACCGTATGGGATATTGGGTAGATATGAAGAATCCTTATATCACGTATGACAATCGTTATATCGAAACTTTGTGGTGGTTGCTCAAACAGTTGTATAATAAAAATTATCTTTATAAAGGATATACCATTCAACCTTATTCTCCGGCAGCAGGTACGGGATTGAGTTCACATGAGTTGAACCAACCCGGTTGTTATCGCGATGTTAAGGACACGACTTGTATAGCGCAATTCAAGATTAAGAATCCGCGTACGGAAATGACCGCTTTCGGAGAACCCTATTTCTTGGCATGGACCACTACACCGTGGACGTTGCCTTCCAATACGGCTCTTTGCGTAGGCCCGAATATCGATTACAATCTTGTACAGAGCTACAATCCCTATACCGGTGTACCCATTAGTGTAATAGTGGCGAAAGTTCTCGTGCGGACTCTATTCAATCCGAAAGCCGAGGGCCTTTCTTTGGAAGATTACAAGCCCGGTGACAAACTCATTCCGTGGAAAGTCGTTGCAGAATATAAAGGTAACGATTTGGCCGGAATGGAGTATGAACAACTGTTGCCGTGGGTAAATCCGGGAGAAGGAGCTTTCCGGGTTATTACCGGTGATTTCGTGACAACCGAAGAAGGTACAACCGGTATCGTGCATATTGCGCCCACATTCGGTGCAGACGACGATCGTGTAGCCAAAGCCAACGGTATTCCTCCTTTGATGATGCTCGATAAAGACGGCAATCGCCGTCCTATGGTCGATATGACTGGTAAATTCTATCTGATAGAAGACCTCGATCCTGATTTCGTTAAGCAGAACATAGATGTGGAGGCTTATAGCGAATATGCCGGCCGTTATGTAAAAAATGCTTATGATGCCGCACTTACGGCCGATGATGCCACGCTCGATATCGATATTTGCGTTTTGTTGAAGCAAACGAACAAAGTATTTAAAATCGAGAAACATGTGCATAGTTATCCGCACTGTTGGCGTACCGATAAGCCTGTGCTTTATTATCCGCTCGATAGTTGGTTCATTCGTACGACGGCTTGCCGTGATCGCATGATAGAACTCAACAACACGATAAATTGGAAACCGCAGTCTACTGGGTCGGGACGTTTCGGGAAGTGGCTCGAAAATTTGCAAGATTGGAATCTTTCCCGTAGTCGTTATTGGGGAACTCCGTTACCTATTTGGCGTACCGAAGACGGGAGTGAAGAGATTTGTATTGGTTCGGTCGAAGAATTGTATAATGAGATAGAGAAATCTATTACTGCCGGATTGATGAATGAGAATCCTTATAAGAAACAGGGTTTTGTTCCCGGCGAATATACGGCTGAAAATTACGATAAGATAGATTTACATCGCCCGTATGTAGATGGTATCGTGTTGGTTTCCCCTTCGGGAAAACCCATGAAAAGAGAGAGCGACCTCATCGATGTTTGGTTCGATTCGGGTGCTATGCCTTATGCGCAGATACACTATCCTTTCGAGAATAAAGAAGTATTTGACAAGCGGGAAGTATATCCTGCCGATTTTATCGCCGAAGGTGTAGACCAAACGAGAGGGTGGTTCTTCACGTTGCATGCCATCGCCTCGATGGTTTTCTATAGCGTGGCCTATAAAGCAGTTGTTTCGAACGGACTTGTTTTGGATAAGAACGGAAACAAGATGTCCAAACGATTGGGTAACGCTGTCGATCCGTTCAGTACAATCGAAAAGTATGGTTCCGATCCGTTACGTTGGTATATGATTACCAATTCTTCGCCGTGGGATAATCTCAAATTCGATTTGGAAGGTGTGGAGGAAGTTCGTCGCAAGTTCTTTGGAACGTTGTATAACACCTATTCTTTCTTCGCTTTGTATGCCAATGTAGACGGTTTCACATTCAGTGAACCCGAGGTTCCGATGGAAAAACGGCCTGAAATAGACCGTTGGATTATCTCTCTTTTGAACTCTTTGATTAAAGAAGTCGACGAACAGTTTGCCGCTTACGAACCTACTCGTGCAGGGCGGGCTATATCGGATTTTGTAAATGACAATCTCAGTAACTGGTATGTTCGGTTGAATCGTAAACGTTTCTGGGGCGGAACGATGACGGAAGATAAATTGTCGGCATATCAAACGCTTTATACTTGCCTCGAAACAGTTGCCAAGCTCATGGCTCCTATTGCGCCTTTCTATGCCGATCGGCTCTATACAGACCTTACTGCGGCAACCGGACGAGATACTCGATCGGTACATTTGGTCGATTTCCCGGTAAGTTGCAACGATTATATCGATTTGGCTCTCGAAGAGCGTATGCAGATTGCTCAGACTATGACTTCGATGGTATTGGCTTTACGTCGTAAAGTGAATATCAAAGTACGTCAGCCGCTCACGACCTTGATGATTCCGGTATTGAATAAAGAGCAACAGGATCATATCGAAGCCGTGAAAGATTTGATTCTGAGTGAGGTGAATGTGAAAGAAATGAACTTTGTCGATAATGCGGCAGGTATATTGGTAAAACGGGTCAAACCCGATTTCAAAAAGCTTGGTCCGCGTTATGGAAAGATTATGAAACAGTTGGCAGCTACGATAGCTTCTATGTCGCAACCGGATATTATCGAATTTGAGAAGAACGGAACTTTTACTTTCGAGATAGATGGGCAACAGGCTACTATCGAAGCGAGCGATGTAGAAATTATCTCCGAGGATATTCCAGGGTGGTTGGTTGCTAACGAAGGTAATCTTACGGTAGCTCTCGACATTACGGTGACCGACGAATTGCGTCGCGAAGGTATTGCCCGCGAGCTGGTGAACCGTATACAGAATATTCGTAAAACTTCGGGCTTCGATATTACGGATAAAATCGATGTATATATCGCTTCGAACGGGGAGACCGATTTGGTTGTGGAGGAATATCGCGACTATATGTCTCGACAGGTCTTGGCCAATACGTTTGAGATATTGGGAACTCTTTCTGGAGAGGCAGTCACCGAGCTGGACTTCGATACGTTTAAGGTGAATATCAGAATTGTTAAATCCTTGAAATAATGGAGGTCCATAGGGATATTTCTGTTATATTTGACCGGATATAGAACAATTTCCGTTTGTGGTCGGTTCTTTGAATAATTGAATGTGGAATTTTAAGTAGCAATAATTATGAGTGAAAAAACACGTTATTCCGATGCTGAACTTGAAGAATTTCGGCAGATTATTAATGAAAAGCTCGAAAAAGCATATCGTGATTATGATTTGTTGAAAGCCTCGATTATGAATACCGATGGCAACGATGTTACCGATACGTCGCCTACATTTAAGGTGTTGGAAGAAGGTGCTAGCACTCTCTCCAAAGAAGAGGCAGGACAGTTGGCGCAACGGCAGATGAAGTTTATTCAGCACTTGCAGGCTGCGCTTGTACGCATAGAAAATAAAACATACGGGATTTGTCGGGAGACCGGTAAGCTGATTCCGAAAGAGAGACTTCGTGCTGTTCCTCATGCAACTTTGGGAATTGACGCGAAGGAAGATGGAAAAAGAAAATAGTTTGCCGATATCCATATCAATCTGTTCTTTGTGGAAACAGGTAAAGAGGATTGGCAGTTTTTATGAAACTTGTTGAAAAGTGATATTAAAATTCGACCTTCGGGGGCTGTTCTTTGGGTAGAAAGCACGAAGGTCGAATCTTTTTGAGATAGGATAAAAGTGAGAATCTTTTTATTTTGGATATGAAGAAATTAACCAAAGGGCAGGTCGCTCTTATTACGATTGTTCTTGTACTCATTGTCGACCAAGCCGTGAAGATATGGGTGAAAACTCACATGTATATCGGTGAATCTATACGAGTGACCGATTGGTTTTATATAGCGTTTATCGAAAATAACGGTATGGCTTTCGGTATGGAATTGGGAAGTAAGTTGTTCTTGTCTCTGTTCCGTATTGTTGCCGTTGTTTTTCTGTCGTGGTGGATGCTGAAAATTAAGAATCGTCCCCAAGTCGCTACGGGATTCATCGTTTGCTTGGCTTTGATTATAGCGGGAGCTGCGGGAAATATTGTAGACTGCCTGTTCTATGGATTGATGTTTAACGATCCTGTCCCCCCTTTGGTCGCTTCTTTTGTGCCGGGAGACGGGTATGCCGGGCTATTCTATGGGCGAGTTGTGGATATGCTCTATTTCCCTCTGTTCAGTTTTTATTGGCCCGATTGGATACCGTGGATAGGAGGTGAGCGGTTCGAGTTTTTCCGTCCGGTATTCAATATTGCCGATTCGGCGATTTCGGTCGGAGTGGTTTGTATGATTCTCTTTTATCATCGTTATCTCTCTTCCGAAAATAAACAAGTTGAGAAATCCGAATAGCTTTATGAGAAATCCGATATGGATCATATGGTTGGTTTTATGTTTGTCGGCATGTGGCAGCCGTACTCCGGATTATGTCATTAATGAGAAAGATATGGAGGATTTGTTAGTCGATATACACAAATCCGAAGCTGTCATAGAATCGAACTATAATATCTATAACAACAATGCCGATAAGAAAAAGATAAGAGAAGCCGTATTTTTGCGTCATGGAGTCACTCGGGAACAGTTCGACACGACTCTTGTATGGTATGGGCATCATATCGAAACCTATATGAAAATATACGATCGTGTGGTGGAACGATTGAAAGCCGAAAATGAGGAGGCCAAAAAACTGTTAGCGGAAGAAAATTCCCAAACGATGTCGCAGCCGGGCGATAGTGTAGATGTATGGAAACAAAGGCGGAGCCATATCTTCGACTCCCGGTTATCTACCAATTTGTTAGCGTTCGATATCGCTCCCGATGAAAACTTCCGTACTCGCGATTATTTCGAGTTGAAATTTAAAGTCGTCATGCTTCCTAAATTAAGCGTGAACCCGCAAGTATATATGGCCGTACGTCATACCGATAATGGGGTGGCATACAACAGAATCGATATAGATAAGGGAGGGTGGTTCTCTTTGCCGTTACAATCCGATTCTGCTACGGCGTTGTCCCGTCTTTACGGATATATCGTTCTTCCGGAGCAATCGGTTCGGGAGAAGGTATATATCGATAGTTTGATGTTGATTCGTAAGCACTATAACGATCGTATTCTCGATGTGAATAATCAGGTGTATATGCCAGAGCAGTCGGTCGTAAGTGGCGAATCTAAGAAAGCCGTTGCAAAACGGGTTACCAAATTAAAAAAGTTAGGTTCATAAGAGAAGATCATTGGATTATGAAGAAAGGATTCTTTTCGCATCAGTTGTGTTATAGGCGGTCGTTGCTCAATAAACACATTCTCTATCTCACTTTCGACAATAAAGTTGATAATATATTGCCGTTTCAGCGAGAAGTATCCTTGACTACCTTTTGTGAAGGTGTGTTGTTTGTCGTGTCGCCCGGTTTCGAACAGGAAAAAGAGGAGTTCTGTCGCATATTGCGGGAACAGCTCTCCGGCAATCCTTTGCTCACGGTAGGAGAGGCTATTATTCATAATCCCATCTATCTTCGTAATATGGCCGACGACATCGCCCCTTGCAGTCTGTATACTGTCACATCGATAAATTGGGCGACAGCTCGGTTAAGAGACGACGAACTCACGTTGGTGAAAGTACTCTGAACAGACTCTTGTTTTATCAGCATGATTATGTTTTAGCTGGTGAGAAAAAGTATTCAACCTTTTCCCGATTCCAATGATTATCGAAGATAGGGAAAATATCGCTTGATGTCGTTCTCGGTTTCGCCCGGTTAATACTCTAAGATATATAAAGCTCTTGGGGGAAACTCCATAATGGGGGAGAACTCGATCTGTCGGTGTGTAATAATATCATGGGCGGATTGTACTTCCGATAAAATCTCGTTATAACGGCTCATGTCGACCGTCAGTGGAGAGTCGTTTCCGTTCATGATAACCAACACATTTTTCCCTTCGTAGCTGCGGCGATATACATACAATCCGTTGTTCGGCATGAAGTGCATCATCTCCCCGTGTGACAGACAGGGATTGTTTTGTCTCCATTTCAAGAGAGTCCTGCAAAAGTCGAAGGCTTCGTTTTGCAGGGGAGTGCGGTCTTGGGATAAGAAATCGTTAATCGTATCGCCCGGAAATCCTCCCGGAAAATCGAGGCGGACCAATCCGTCGGTCTTTTGCTTGCTCCCGTGCATTAGAATTTCTGTCCCGTAATAGATTTGGGGAATTCCACGGGTTGTCAATAGGAATGCGATGGCTTGTTTGTAAAAGCCCAAGTGGGAGGGTTCGGACAACAGAAAACGATCGGTGTCGTGGTTGTCGAGGAAGTTAAGTACATTCATTGGGTCGGCAAACATGAAGTCGAGTGCAAGGTGGTCGTAGATCAGATTCAGCCCGCCCCAACTGTCGGTTTGCGAAGTAAACGCATCACGGGTTATACCTTGTAGCGGAAAATCCATAACGCTTTTCAAGTGGGAGTTACGTGACGTATCCAAAATGCTGTTCCGTTGCCAATAGGCCGAACCGGCTTCGGTTCCGTACCAGCATTCTCCCACGATGTTGAAATTAGGGTATTCCCGGTTGATGGCGGCACACCATTCGGACATGGAATCGAAAAACACATACGGGTGAGTATCCATACGTATGCCGTCGATTCCCGAAAATTCTATCCACCAGATACTATTCTGAGTCAGATATTTCATTAAATGCGGATTGTGCTGGTTCAAGTCTGGCATGCTCTCTACGAACCAACCTTCTACGGTCATGCTTTTGTCATATTCCGATACGTAAGGATCGAAGTGGGGAGTAAGACGGTAGGACGTTTGTCGATAACCGTCGGGGAAGTTGAACCAATCGTGCGATGGTCGGTCCAAGAACCAGATATGTTGGTCTCCGCAATGGTTGAATATCATATCCATGACGACTTTCATACCCCGGTTATGGCATTCGGTTATCAAATCCCGGTAATACATGTTTGTCCCGAACCGAGGATCGACCCGATAATAATCGGTTGTTGCATATCCATGATACGACCCGCCGGGCATATCGTTTTCGAGAACCGGATTCAGCCAAATGGCCGTTACGCCCAAGTCTTCGATATAGTCCAAGTGCTCGGCGATACCTTTTAAGTCCCCTCCATGCCGGGCATCGGGATTGTTCCGATTTACGGGTGAAGGAAATCGCATGGACGGAATGACGTTTGTAGACGGGTCGCCATCGGCGAAACGGTCTGGCATAATCAGATAAAGTACGTCCGTTGCGTCGAATCCTTTCCGGTTTTTTCCCTGTATGGTTCTTGCATTGAGTGCGTATGGGATATTTTGTTTCTCTCGTTTTCGGCTCAGTTGAATATCGAAATTGCCGGGTTGGGTCTCAGGGGCGATACTCAGATAAAGGAATAAATAATTTTTACTGTCCAGACTGACAGCTTTTGTTAAGGTTACGCCCGGGTAATCTATCTTAATTTTACAGTCGGCGATATTTTTCCCGTATAACATGATTTGTAGCTCTCGGTCTTGCATTCCGGTCCACCAGAATGGAGGGTCGATTCGTTCTATATCTATCTTTGCATAACTTGTGCTTAGGGTGCAGAATAGCAGGAATGATAGGAATATCTTTTTCATACGTATGGCATTTATGGGTTTTTCTGTTGGAGAAACAATTATATGCAAGACTTGGTTCGTAGGCAACTTCATTATAATAGAGAAAGGGAGGAGATAATCTTTATCTCCTCCCTTTCTCTATTATGTTCGCATTATTCGAAATCTTAAATGACTCCTTGTGCCATCATGGCTTTGGCTACTTTCATGAAACCTGCGATGTTGGCTCCTTTCATATAGTTGATGTATCCGTCCGCTTCGGTTCCGTATTTTACACATTGAGTGTGAATGTCGCTCATGATTTGGTGCAGACGTTGGTCAACTTCTTCGGCGCTCCATGAAATGTGCATGGCGTTCTGTGTCATTTCCAATCCCGAAGTGGCTACGCCGCCCGCATTGACAGCCTTGCCCGGTCCGTACATGATACGATGTTTGATAAATAAATCGATAGCTTCGGGGCGACAACCCATATTGGAGATTTCACCCACACAGATAACGCCGTTTTCAATAAGCCTCTTGGCATCCTCTTCGTCGAGTTCGTTTTGTGTAGCACAAGGAAGAGCGATGTCGACTTTTTGTTCCCAGGGGCGTTTTCCGGGGAAGAATTGTACTCCGTATTTTTCGGCATAAGGTGCGACTATATCTTCGCCCGATGCGCGTAGTTCGAGCATATAATCTATCTTTTCACCTGAAATACCGTCTGGATCATATACATAACCGTCAGGTCCCGAAATGGTGACTACTTTCGCTCCTAATTGTGTAGCTTTTGATGCCGCACCCCATGCTACGTTGCCGAATCCGCTGATGGCGATTCTCTTTCCGGCGATGTCTATTCCTTTGGTTGCCAGCATTTGTTTTACGAAGTAAAGTCCACCGTAGCCGGTTGCTTCGGGACGAACAAGGGAACCTCCGAATTCGAGACCTTTTCCGGTAAACGTTCCGGTGTGCTCATGCGTCAGTTTTTTATACATACCGAACATGTAGCCGACCTCACGGCCTCCTACGCCTATATCGCCCGCAGGCACGTCGGTGTCGGGGCCTAAATGACGCCACAATTCCAACATGAATGCTTGGCAGAATCTCATGATTTCGGCATCTGATTTACCACGAGGGCTGAAATCCGAACCACCTTTTCCACCACCCATAGGTAGAGTGGTCAGTGCATTTTTGAATGTTTGTTCGAATCCGAGGAATTTCAATATGGAAAGATTTACCGATGCATGGAATCTTATTCCTCCTTTGTACGGGCCTATGGCATTGTTGAATTGTACCCGGTATCCTAAGTTTACTTGTATTTCGCCGTTATCATCTACCCAGGGCACTTTGAAGGTGATGATTCTGTCGGGTTCGACAAGCCTTTCTATCAATTTGGCTTTTTCGAATTCGGGGTGTTGGTTATAAACTTCCTCTATGGAAAGTAACACCTCGTGTACCGCTTGTAAATACTCCGACTCACCGGGGTGCTTTGCCGCCAATGATGTCATGATGTGCTCGATGTTCATAGTCGCGGGATTATTAAGTTAAATTCTTGGTTGGGCATCTCTTTGGAAGATGCTCGTTTCTCTTATCGCAAATGTACATATTTATATGGATAAAAAAATTTTTTTTACTACTTTTGAACAATAAAATCGCAAAAAATAAAATGGCAATTTGAAAGCCGGAATCGACACAAAAATAATGAATCGACCGAATATTAACCAATTATATCTGAAAGATACCTCTTTTGCTAACTTAATGCAAAAAAGAGTGTTCAATGTCTTACTTGTTGCGAGCCGATATGATGCTTTTATCATGGAAGAAGACGGGCGGGTGGAGGAACAAATTTACTTCGAATATGTTTCTCTGAATCTGAGTTCGCCTCCTCGGGTGAAACAGGTAACGACCAATGAGGAAGCCTTCGAGGAATTGGCTTTGAAACGTTATGACTTGATTATAACTATGCCCGGAGTCGATTGTTCCGAGACCTTTACGCAGGCAAAGGCGATGAAACGTCTTTACCCTTATATCCCTATTGTCGTTCTGACCCCTTTTTCTCACGAAGTTTCAAGGCGTATAGCAAAGGAAGATTTGAGTGGGGTGGACTACGTGTTCAGTTGGTTGGGTAATGTCGATTTGTTAGTGGCTATTATTAAGCTGATCGAAGATAAAATGAATGCCGAAGTCGATATTACTTCGGTAGGTGTGCAACTCATTCTATTGGTAGAAGACTCTATCCGGTTCTATTCTTCCATTTTGCCTAATTTGTATAATTTTGTGTTGAAGCAATCCCAAATATTTTCGACCGAAGCCTTGAATGATCACGAGCGAATGCTGCGTATGCGGGGGCGTCCCAAAGTAATGTTGGCACGAACTTATGAGGAAGCTATGCAGATATATGAAAAATATTCGGGAAACATGCTAGGTATCGTATCCGATGTTTCGTTCGTTAGGGCAGGCGAAAAAGATAAAAAAGCAGGAATAAAATTTTGCACCTATGTGCGTTCTTGCGATCCTTACTTGCCTCTTATTATCGAGTCTTCCGAACGCGAAAATCAAAAAGAAGCCATTAAGCTCAACGCTTCATTCTTGGATAAAAATTCTAAGAAATTTTTCAATATCGTTTTTCTCAAATCGACCGGCAATTTCT
>OGLN01001183.1_pt1 | contig 19536 bp, 18 predicted proteins | sample 1572641 | NCBI WGS metagenome assembly OGLN01 (sample SAMEA2581903, study PRJEB24529) | metagenome | biome: Human gut stool | place: China | collected 2011
CGATTCAGCCGATTTTCGAAATCGGTGAGATCTGCCACAAGCACGGCGTGCTTTTCCACGTCGACGCTACGCAGGCTATCGGAAAGCTCCACTTCGATATGAAGAACCAACCGATCGACCTCATGAGCATGTCGAGCCACAAGGTGTACGGCCCGAAGGGCATGGGCGCTCTTTACGTCCGCCGCAAGCCCCGCGTTCGTATTGAATGCCAGATCGACGGCGGCGGACACGAACGCGGCATGCGTTCCGGCACGCTCGCGACGCAGCAGATCGTCGGCATGGGCGAAGCCTATCGCATCCTGAAGGAGGAGATGGACGAGGAGAATGAACGCATCCGCAAGCTCCGCGACCGCCTCTGGGAAGGCATCCAGAAGAACATCCCGTGCGTCGTGCTGAACGGCTCCTGGGAACACCGCGTGGGCTTCAACCTGAACGTTTCCTTCGAGTACATCGAGGGTGAATCCCTCATGATGGCCTGCAAGAATCTCGCTGTGTCGTCGGGCTCCGCCTGCACCTCCGCGTCGCTTGAGCCGTCCTTCGTGCTGAAGGCTCTCGGCCGCCCGGATGAACTCGCTCACAGCTCGATCCGCTTCACGCTCGGCCGCTTCACGACTGAGGAAGAGATCGACTACACGATCAAGGAGCTCACGGAGGCCGTGACGCGGCTTCGCGAACTCTCCCCGCTCTGGGAAATGCACCAGAAGGGCATCGATACGACGAAGGTTCAGTGGGCCAAGATGTAAGGCCGGATTTCCTTCGGAACAGATTCAGTAATTAACCGGTATCCGGGCGGAAGAAACCGCCCGGAGCGTTGAAAGGAGGACACTAAAGTGCCCTATAGCGAAAAAGTCATCGACCACTACGAACATCCCCGCAATGTCGGCACGCTCGATTCCGACGCGAATGACGTCGGCACCGGCATGGTCGGCGCCCCGGCCTGCGGCGACGTGATGCGCCTTCAGATCAAGGTGGACGACAAGACCGGCATCATTGAAGACGCGAAATTCAAGACCTACGGCTGCGGTTCCGCCATTGCCTCGAGCTCGCTTGTAACCGAGTGGGTGAAGGGCAAGACGCTCGACGAGGCGGCCGCCCTGAAGAACTCCGAAATCGCCGAAGAGCTCGCGCTCCCGCCGGTGAAGATTCACTGTTCGATTCTTGCCCAAGACGCCGTTAAGGCTGCTATCGCCGATTACCGCGCGAAGCAGGCGAAGAAGGCCTGATTACCAGGCAAAGGAGCAGAAGAATGACCGTTTCTATGACTGAAGCCGCCGCCAAGCACGTTTCCCAGTTCCTGGAGAAGCGCGGCAAGGGCATCGGCCTGCGTGTCGGCGTGAAGACCTCGGGCTGTTCCGGCATGGCCTACAAGCTCGAGTTCGCTGACGTTCTCGAACCGGATGATCAGGTGTTCGATTCCCACGGCATCAAGGTGATCGTGGATCCGAAGAGCCTCGTCTACATCGACGGCACCCAGCTCGACTACACCCGCGAGGGCATTCAGGAAGGCTTCAAGTTCAATAACCCGAACGAAAAAGACCACTGCGGCTGCGGCAAGTCCTTCAGCGTCTGAAGAAGGTCGCCCCGGTCATGGCAGATAAGCTTGATATGTTCCAGCTTCTCGGCGTGCCGAGAAAATTCCGGGTGGATCAGAAGGCGCTCGATGAAGGCTACCGCCGGGTCGAGCTCCAGGTTCACCCCGACCGCTTCGCTTCGGCCACTCCCGCGATGAAGCGCGTGGCCGAGCAGTGGTCTCAGCGCGCGAACGAAGCGCTTTCCACACTTTCAGATCCCCTGAAGCGGGCGGTCTATCTCTGTGAGTCCGCGGGCTTCCCCGTGAACGCCGAGAACAACACCCGCATGCCAGTCGACTTCCTCATGCAGCAGATGGAGTGGCGCGAAAAGTTTGAGGCGGGGAAGAATTCCCCTGAAGCTCTCGCGAAACTCGCCTCCGTTGTGCAGGAGGAGAAGACAGCGCTCGTGGACCGTCTCGCAGCCCTTCTCGATGATGAGCAGAGCCCCGAAAAAGCGGTTCCTGAAGTCCGCCGCCTGATGTTCGTCGACAAGATGGCCCGCGACATTGCCGCCGCCATCCATCAGTAAGAAAAAAGAATAAGGAAAAAATCCATGCCTTTGCTTCAGATCGCAGAACCCGGAATGTCTGAGGTTCCGCACTCCGTCCATCTGGCGGTCGGAATCGATCTTGGAACCACGAATTCTCTCGTTGCGACCGTGAAGAACGGCGAAGCGGTCGTGCTCGAGGACGAGAAGGGCTCGGCTCTTCTTCCGTCCGTTGTCCGATATCTCCCGGACGGCACGGTGCAGGTCGGACGCGAGGCGCTTCAGCGCGCGGCCGAAGACCCGCAGAATACGATTTCCAGCGCGAAGCGGCTGATCGGGCGGACCCTTTCGGAAATTGCGGATCCTTCGCATCTTCCGTTCCGTCTGCTTGATAACCCCGGCATGGTGAAGATTGAAACCGCGGCCGGCGTGAAGACGCCTGAAGAGGTTTCCTCAGAAGTCCTGAAGGTGCTCCGCGCCCGGGCTGAGGCGGATCTCGAAGGGGAACTTGTGGGCGCCGTGATTACGTGCCCGGCGTACTTTGATGACGCGCAGCGTCAGGCGACGAAGGACGCGGGGCGCCTTGCCGGCCTCAATGTTCTCCGTCTGCTGAATGAGCCGACGGCCGCTGCTCTGGCCTATGGCCTCGATAAGGCAGCGGAAGGAATTTACATCGTCTATGACCTCGGCGGCGGCACGTTTGACGTGTCGATTCTGAAGCTTGACCGGGGTGTTTTCCTTGATGAACTTGAAGGAGTCGTCGAGCATATCCTTGCTGACGGGAACCATGTCGTATGTCTCCTGATCCATGAAGTAGTACAGATCGCCGTCGTTGTAGCTGTACTCATAATCCTTGCGCTCGATGAAAGCCTCTTCGAACTTTGCAGTCGGGTTGAAAGAGGTCTCGGTCACGGCGCCGGTCACGACGTTCTTCATCTTCGTGCGGACGAATGCAGCGCCCTTGCCGGGCTTGACGTGCTGGAACTCCACGACCTGCATGATCTTGCCGTCCATCTCAAATGTTTTACCGTTTCTGAAATCGCCAGCGGTAATAGTAGCCATAAAAATATTCCTCCAATATACGTGTAGAATACACCAACAAATAAAATAGCGTTTTGATTTTACACTATTTTGCTCGGCTTTTCAAGATATTTTATAAAATAATCAAATTTTTCGGGCTCTTCGTCAGGATCTCGCAGCCGGTTTCGGTGATGACGGTCACATCCTCGATGCGCACGCCGAATTCGTCCGGGATATAGATGCCCGGCTCTGCCGATACGACCGCGCCAGCGGGCATGGGCTTGTCGTTGCGCGTGTTGGCATACGGCCCCTCATGGATGAGAAGGCCGAGGCTGTGACCGTAGCTGTGGCCGAACAGCCCCTCAAAGCCTGCGGCGTTGATGACATTCCGCGCGGCTGCGTCCATCTCCTTGCCGGCCACGCCCGCCTTTGTCGCGGCGATGCCCGCCAGCTGCGCCTCAAGCACGGTATGATAGACCTTGTCCATCTTCTCGGACACGTAGCCCAGCGCGATGGTGCGGGTCATGTCGGAGCAGTAGCCGTGGTACAGGCAGCCGAAATCCATGGTGACGAAATCGCCGTACTGCAGAACGCGCTCGGACGGAACGCCGTGCGGCAGGCTGGTGTTGGGGCCGGAGACGGTGATGGGGTCGAACGACGGGCCTTCGGAGCCGTATTTGTAGAGCCGGTAGATCAGCTCCGCGCACAGCTCCTTTTCCGTCATGCCCGGATGGATGACGTTTAGAAGATCGTCAAAGGTGCGGTCGGTGATCTCCTGCGCTTTTTTCATGTATTCAATTTCCCACGGCTCCTTGCTTGCGCGCGGAGCGTTGATCTCGGCGGCGTAGGGATGCAGGACGGCGTTGAGCTTCGTGTTGTAGAGCGTATATTCCTCCACGGTCAGCGTATCGTCCTCAAAGCCGATGGTTTTGACGGTGTTGTCGGAGATGGCCTCGTTGATCAGCTTTGTGTACGGGTGCTCCGTATCGACCATCTTCACGGCAAAGCCCGGCAGGTTTTTCTGCGCCGACTCGATATAGCGGAAGTCGGTGAAATAATAGCTCTGCGTCTTGCAGATGACGGCGACGCCCTCTGCGATGCAGTATTCCGCGGCATACTGCCGGTTGTGCTTCGAGGTCAGCAGCAGCGCGTCGACCTCGCCCTTTGCGATGAGCTTCTGGTACTTTTCAATGTTTTTCATGTTGGATCCTCCATTTTCCGATTGCAATAAAGGGAAGCTCGGCCACGTGCCGGAGCTTCAGCCATATGGTATGGTTATGAATTGCCGAGATCAGGATCGACTGCACCCCCACGCAGTTTGCGCCCAGTACGTCCGTGTAGATCTGATCGCCCACGAGCGCGCAGCGGGCCGGTTCCAGCGAAAAGCGCGCCAGACACGCGCGGATGCCGCGCGAAAAAGGTTTTTTCGCGTGCGTGATGCAGTCCAGCCCGTATTTCTCGCAGAAGGTCACAACGCGCGGCTTTCTGCTGTTTGACACGACGCAAAGGCCGATCCCGGAGGCCTGCATGGCTCCCAGCCACGCGGCCATTTCCGGCGTCGGTTCGCTCGTCGTGTAGGGGACGATGGTGTTGTCAAAATCCAGCATCAGGAACGAGACGCCGCGCGCGGTCAGATCCTCGGCGCGCACGACGGTCAGATGCGGGTAGATCATGCGGGGCAAAAATGAAAACGGCATAGCTTTTCCTACAGCTTCATAATTTTATACATAGCATTATATCACAGGAAAGGCGGCTTGTCCATGATTCTGTATCCATTTCCGCCCGGTTCTGCCTTGAAATGCGGCATTGCGGGCTTTGATGAAGAAAAAAGAGAACCCGCCGCGGAGCTGTACCTGCTCGCGCCGGGCGCTGTGCCGCCTGCGGAATTTGACGGCGGATATCTGTTCTGCGAAGCGCCGGGCTGTCGCGACACGCGGCTTCTGCAGCCCGTACAGACTGCCGCGCCGGATGCGCCCGCCGTCTGGTGCGACACGCAGGTCTCCGGCGGCAGTCTGGAGGGATACCTGCGCGGGCTGCTCCCGGTCTGGGGGGGCCGGCTCTGGGTATATCTCGCGCCCATCCGGATGCTGTTCCCAGTCCCATGCCCCTCCGGTGTCGGAACGCCGCTTGACGAAACGGCGGCGGACGCGCTGACCGCGCGGCACCCATCGCATTTCTCTCCGGAGCTTGTCTGCCGCTACTGCTTTTTCCGGGACGAAGACGGGGACGCGCACGTCTTCCTGTACGACACGGAGGAGACCTGCCGGGAAAAGCTGAACCTCCTGCGAAGGCTCGGTGTGCGCCGGGTATTTGGGGAGATTCCGCAGACATAAGGAAACCCTGACCAAAATCAGAAGCAGCCGGTAGGGGCAGACACTGAAAATCCGGCATAAATGGATTTGAACAAACAAATAAGGCTCCCCCGTCTAAATAAGAGAGGGAGCCTTTGAAGCCTGAACCCGCGCTTACTGCGCCGTTTCCGACAATTCGAGGCCGGGGTTGCGTTTGAGGATGAAGTTGATCGACCACTGCGAGGCGAAGACCAGCAGGCTCCGGCCGCGGTAGTCCTCGAGAAGCTCCGCGTCGGTGGACAGGTACAGATCCTTGAGATCCGTGACCGGCGCTTTGGTGATGAACCGCAGCTGCTCATACGGCAGCTGCTGCATACGCAGGTCGACGCCGTATTCGGCCTTCATGCGGTACTGGAAAACGTCGAACTGCAGCGTGCCGACGACGCCGACGATGACCTCCTCCATGCCGGAATTCGGCACCTTGAAGATCTGGATCGCGCCCTCCTGCGCGATCTGCTCGGTTCCCTTGAGGAACTGCTTGCGCTTCATGGAGTCCTTGGCGCTGACGCGGGCGAAGTGCTCCGGCGCGAAGGTCGGGATGCCGCCGAATTTGAACTTTTTGCCCGGCACGGTGATGGTATCGCCGATGGAGAAAATGCCGGGGTCGAACACGCCGATGATATCGCCCGCGTAGGCCTCGTCGACGATCTCGCGCTCGGAGGCCATGAGCTGCTGCGGCTGCGACAGGCGCATTTTCTTGCCGCTCTGCACGTGATAATATTCCGCGTCGCGCTGGAACTGGCCGGAGCAGATGCGCATGAAGGCCAGACGGTCGCGGTGGGCCTTGTTCATGTTTGCCTGAATTTTGAACACAAACGCGGAAAAGTCCGGGCTGAACGTGTCGATCACGCCGCAGTCCGCTTCGCGCGGCAGCGGGCTCGGCGTCATGCGCAGAAATTCCTCCAGAAACGGCTCTACGCCGAAATTGGTCAGGGCCGAGCCGAAGAACACGGGCGAAAGCCTGCCCGCACGAACTTCTTCAAGGTCAAATTCGCGGCCTGCGCCGAGCAGCTCCACATCGTCGATCAGCTGCTGATGGCGGCGCTCGCCGATGAGCTGCGCGACCTGCGGGTCGTACAGATCAATTTCCATCTTGTCCGCGCGGTTCTTGCCGGACACGCCGGAGAAAAAGATCAGCTGGCTGGAACGGCGGTCGTATACGCCCTGAAACTCCCGGCCGGAGCCCATGGGCCAGTTGCAGGCATACGTCTCGATGCCGAGCTCGTTTTCCAGCTCGTCCAGCAGTTCAAACGGGTCGCGGGCCTCGCGGTCCATTTTGTTGATAAAGGTAAAGATCGGGATATGGCGCATGGCGCAGACCTTGAAGAGCTTCCGGGTCTGCGGCTCGACGCCCTTCGCGCCGTCGATGACCATGACGGCGGAGTCCGCAGCCATGAGCGTGCGGTAGGTGTCCTCGGAAAAGTCCTGATGGCCGGGGGTGTCCAGAATGTTGATGCAGAAGCCCTCATACTGGAACTGCATGACGGACGATGTGACCGAGATGCCTCTTTGCTTCTCAATCTCCATCCAGTCGGATACGGCGGCACGGGAATTTTTCTTGCCCTTGACCGCGCCCGCCTGCGCGATGGCCCCGCCGTAGAGCAGGAATTTTTCTGTCAGGGTCGTTTTGCCGGCGTCGGGGTGCGAAATGATCGCAAACGTTCTGCGCCGGGAGATCTCTTCTTTCAGGGATGCCATGTATGTTCCTCCAAATTCAGTTTGTTTTTGATTGAATCGTCAGCCGCTACATGGGTCGCCCTCCAAATCATTCTGGTTTTTTACACAACTGGTTTAGTTTATCACACAAACCGCCTGTTTACAAGCGGCTTCACCGGAAAAATCACAGCAGAAGCGCCAGCAGCGCCTCTGGCGTTTCCGCAAGCGCGTCCGCACCGGCCTTTTCCAGCTCCTCCCGGCTGCCGTAGCCGTAGAGCACGCCGACGGTCTGGATTCCCGCCGCGTGACCGCCGTAAATATCATATTCCCGGTCGCCGGACAAAATGGCGCGGGAATACTCCGTGTATTCTGCCTCGCGCAGCGCGCGGCGCACGACATTGGCCTTTTTCCCGGCCTCCGGGTCGTCGGCGATCCCGCCGCACACGCCGTCAAAATACCGCAGCAGATCAAAAGGCGTCAGCACCTGCCGCGCCATGCTCTCCAGCTTGGACGTGGCGACGTACATCCGCTTTCCCGCCGCTTTCAGTGCGTGCAGGCATTCCCGCACGCCGGGATACGGCTCGTTTTCGAGCCAGCCCGTCTCGCGGTAATATGCACGGAAGCGGTCGATGGCCGTCTGGACATCCGCCTGCGGGAGATAGACGGCAAACGACTCGACCAGCGGCGGGCCGACAAACTGCCGCAGCGCCTGTTCGGACAGACCGGTGATCCCGAACGATCCCAGCGCAGTCTCAGCCGCGTGCATGATCCCCGGCCCGGAATCTGTCAGCGTTCCGTCCAGATCAAATAATAAAACATCCCAGCCCATCGTGTCTCCTATCAGCCGAGGCTTGCGTATTCCTCATCCGAAACCGGCTCGCACCATTCGTTGCGGGTGTTCTCGCCGGGAATCTCGACAGCGATGTGGCTGAACCAGCTGTTCGCGTTGGCTCCGTGCCAGTGCTTGACCCCGGCCGGGATGGTAATGACCATGCCGGGCGTCAGGCTCACGGCGCGCTTGCCCTCCTCCTGGTACCAGCCCTCTCCGGCTGTGCAGATCAGCAGCTGCCCGCCGCCTTTGCTTGCGTGGTGGATGTGCCAGTTGTTCCGACAGCCCGGCTCAAAGGTCACGTTGGCCAGAAACACGGGACAGACGCCGGGTTCGGTCAGCGGCTTCAGATAGGACTGGCCGGTAAAATACTGCGCATACGCGTCGTTCGGCGCACCGATCCCGAACGCGTCCTGTTTTTCAAATGCTTCTCTGCTGACAGTACTCATGATGATACTCCTTTCACGCGCAATGGCTTCTGCCTGAATTTTATTTGTCTATCATACCGCACAGCCAAGGATTCCGCAAGATAAAACCGGTGAAAAGCGAATGCTTCGGGAGTTTTTTGATTCCATTGCCGGGACGCCTCCGGCGGCCCCATCTTTTCCGCCTTGCCGGAAAAGATGGGGAAGAAAAGGGGCGCTGGGTTCCGTTTGGTGCAGGATTCAGAGCGCTCAAAAATTTGCCGCGTTCGAATCCCTTCAGGCCCTCCTGCTCAAGGGAGGGCGCTCCCGCGCCAGTGCGTCACAGAAAAAAGCAGGGGCCGGCAGAGTCGCCGGCCCCTACAGGCTGATAATCTTGCGGCCCGATCAGCCGTTCGTGCTGGCTGCGGCGCTGCTGATGGATTTGACGTATTTGGCGTTCAGGTACGCGCAGACCTCGTTGTACCAGATCTCGTACCATGCGCCGTCGTCCGTCTCGTCCGAGACGCCGGTGACAGCGACGACCGTGTCGGTCGGCATGGTCATGAGGACGTCGCTGTTGGTCGACGGAGCGGTACGCACATTCACATCATTCGTCGTGGCCATGCTTTCGGCCTTCGGCGTGATGGCAAGCTCCTGCACATCGGCGGGCCACTTGGCTGTGTCTCGCTCCGGCGTGCCGCCGAGATGGTTGGAGGCGAAGATGGACGCGATGGTGCAGCTGCTCTTGGTGACGAGCATGGCGACCTGTCCGTTATAGCGCACAGAGCCGTTCCACGTGTTGTCCTTCCAGTCGAGCGCGACCTCGTAGATCTGGCCGCCCAGATCGACGCTGTACCGGTAATCCGCCGTCTTGCCGGTCTTTTTATAGTTGGCCTGCAGCAGCACGGTGGACAGAGCCGCCGCGTCGCTTTCGGACAGCGACACGGGATCGTCGCTGCCGTAGGTCACAACGGCGCTGGTACTGGGCTGCGGCTCGGCGGCCTGCGGGACAGTGATCATGAACTGGCCGTTCGTGTCCTGCTCGTCAAACTGGAACATCAGCTCCTGTGCGCCGCCGCGCGGAACGAGCGTGAAGCCCTTGTCGCTGGTCGTGACGGTGTAGAGACCGGATGCCTCATAGAATGCGCGGAACATGCCGGAGAGCGTCTGCCCGTCCGGCAGCTTGTCGATGCCGCAGGTATACGGCGTGCCGGGCTGGACGGCGGCGAACATCGTATCGCGCAGCGACGCGTCCGTGATAAGGTGCAGCGGCAGGAGCAGATCAAGCGTGCCGGAATCGAGTGCGATCTCGCGGTGCTCACCCATGAAGAAGTACCATTTTTCATTGGTGTTCTTCGGATCCTTGACATACAGGCACCAGCTGTCTGTACCGCCGGATTCGTTCGTCTTCGTATAGACGCCGCACTCGCCGTAGCTGTTGGTATATGTCTCGGCGGTGATGCCCTCGTTATTTTTGGTGATGAGCTTGCTCAGCGCGCTGAGCTTTTTCTTTGTCGTGAACTGGTAGCCGCCGTAGGAGACGAAATCCGACTCGTTCAGCTCGGCGGACAGGGGCAGTTCGATGGTCGTGCCGGTGGAAAACGCCTTGGCCCTGATCACCGTGTCGCTGCCCTTGGAGCAGCCGCGTGCAACCAGCACAATGATGAGCACCAGCAGCACGAGCGCTGCGGCCGCGATCAGCAGCGGCAGATTTCTGCGCAGCCAGATGCTTTGCTTTCTTCTTTTGTTCATAGCCGTACCTCCATGATTGTGTTCGGGGCTGCGAAGCACGAGGATAGACTTCGCGCAGTATATTCATGATTATGATAGCACAGCTTTCTGAAAATAGCAATTCTTCATAAAAAAATAAGATTTGACGATTTTCCTTGCGAAGCGCCGCTTCTGCTGGTATGATGTCAGAAAAGACTGACAGGAGGGATCTTTCTTGCGCTTCAGATGTCTGGTCATGGATCACGACGACACCACGGTCAACAGCACCGCCACCATCCACTTTCCGTCGTTCCTTGCCTATTTAAAGCTCGTGCGCCCGGAGGCGTCGTATACGCTGGAGGACTATTTCCGCAAAAATTTTGACCCCGGCATCATGGCGCTGTTCACCGGCGAGCTCGGCTTTTCGGAGCAGGAGCTTGAAGGCGAGTTCCGCTTCTGGCAGGACTGGGTGCGCACGCGCGTGCCGAGCGCCTATCCCGGCATCTGCGAAATTCTGCGGCGGCACAAGGACGCGGGCGGGTATATCGCCGTCGTCTCGCACTCCATGCGCGGGAGCATCGAGCGCGATTACCGGGAAAACGATCTTCCCGAGCCGGATATCATCTTCGGCTGGGAGCAGCCGCCCGAGCAGCGCAAGCCGAACACCTGGCCGCTGGAGCAGATCATGGAGCGCTTCGGCCTTGAGCCGCAGGAGCTTCTTGTCGTCGACGATCTGAAGCCCGGCTACGACATGGCGCGCGCCGCAGGCGTTCCCTTCGCCGCCGCAGGCTGGGCGAATGATATCCCGGAAATCGAGCAGTTCATGCGGAAAAACTGCGATTTCTACTGCAAAACCGTCGCCGATCTCGACCGGCTGCTGGAGGAATCATAACAGCCGCTCCCGGTGGGAACCGGGGGCGGCTGTTTGTGTGTTCTGCTTATTTCTTCATGGCCAGCGCCTGCTTGACCTTGGCGATGATGCCGTCGGCATTGACGCCGTAGGCGTCGAGCACCAGCGGAGCCTTGCCGCTGCGGCCAAACTCGTCGTTGACGCCGTGGCGGACGACGGGCACGGGATAATTCTCGCTCAGATATTCGGCGACTGCCGCGCCAAGACCGCCGAGGACGTTGGCCTCTTCGGTGGTGACGATCGCGCCGGTTTCCTTCGCGGCCTTCAGAACCAGCTCGGTGTCGAGCGGCTTGATGGTGTGCATATCGATGACGCGGGCGGAGATGCCCTCGGCGGCCAGCTTTTCGGCGGCGGCCAGCGCCATCTGCACGTTCATGCCGACCGCGATGATGGTCACGTCGGTGCCGTCCCGCAGCGTTGCGCCCTTGCCAAGCTCAAACCTGTAGCCGGGGATGGAATCCGTGACCGTTTCGACGGCCAGACGGCCCAGACGCATATAGGCCGGACCCTCGTAGTTGACCAGCGCCTCAACGGCCAGCCGCATCTCGTTGCCGTCGCACGGGCACAGGACCAGCATACCGGGAATGGCGCGCATGATGGCAAAATCCTCGATGCACTGGTGCGTCGCGCCGTCTTCGCCGACGGACAGACCACCGTGGCTGCCGACGACCTTGACGTTCAGGTGCGGGTAAGCGACGGAGTTGCGGACCTGCTCCCAGGCACGGCCGGCTGCGAACATGGCGAACGTGTTGACGAAGGGCTTGAAGCCGCACAGGCTCATACCGGCGGCGACGCCGACCATATCGGCCTCGGCGATGCCCATATCAAAAAAGCGTTCCGGGCAGGCGGCCTTGAAATACTTCGTCATGGTCGCGCCTGCGAGGTCTGCGTCGAAGCAGACAAGGTCGGGATATTTTTCGGCCAGCGCGGCAAGCGCCTTGCCGTATGCTTCACGGGTTGCAATTTTCTCAGCCATTTTTTAACCCTCCAGTTCCTTGATCTTCGCTTCAAGCTCTGCTTTGGCCTGCGCCCACTGCTCGTCGTTTGGCGCCTTGCCGTGCCAGCCCGCGTTGTTTTCCATAAAGCTCACGCCTTTGCCCTTGATGGTCTTTGCGAGGATCATGGTGGGCTGCCCCTTGGTCTGCTCGGCTTCCTTGTAAGCGGCTTCGATCTGATTGAAGTCATGGCCGTCGATCTTAATAACGTGCCAACCGAAAGACTCGAACTTCTTGTCCAGCGGCTCGGTGGGCATGACATCCTTCGTCTCGCCGTCGATCTGCAGACCGTTGACGTCAACGCAGGCGCACAGATTGTCAAGGTGGTACTTGTTGGCGGCCATCATGGCCTCCCAGACCTGACCCTCGGCGACCTCGCCGTCGCCGAGAATGGCGTAAACGCGGTAGTCCTTCTGCGCGACCTTACCGGCCAGCGCCATGCCGACGGCGACGGAGATGCCCTGGCCCAGAGAGCCGGTGGACATATCGACGCCGGGGACGTATTTCATTTCCACATGGCCGGACATATGGCCGTCGATGCGGCGGAACATCTTGAGATCCTCGACCGGGAAGAAGCCGCGCAGCGCCAGCACCGGATATACAGCGGGTGAGCAGTGGCCCTTGGACATGACGAAGCGGTCACGGCCGGGGTCATGCGGGTTCTTGGGATCGACGCGCATTTCGGCAAAGTACAGGTACGTCAGCACGTCCATGCAGCTCATCGAGCCGCCCGGATGGCCGGAGGCCGCGTCGTGCACCATCTGGACGCCATAAAGACGCGCCTTTGCCGCGTTCAGCTCGAGCGCCTTCAGTTTGGTTTGTTCCATATGAATTCCTTCCTTTGTTCATAGAATCGGAATTTTTCCTGCGTTTGTGTGGGATTGATTTGCCTCGCAGGAAAACTCATTTTGCTTCTTGTTGCATTCCGGCTTCTATCATACAATATCTGCGCGGATTTTTCCAGTAGTATTTACAAAAAAACAGGTTTTTGCGTTCAGTTCAGGTATTTGCCGCCTCTGCCGCCCGGCACAGGGCGACGAACGCCTCCCGGACGGGGGCAGGGGAGAGCAGCTGCGCGCGCGCGCCGAATGAGGCAAGCCAGCCGAAAAAGTTCGGCGACACCGCGACCTCAACCGTGCAGATAAACGCGTCCGGCCCATCCGGGACGCATGGGGTCCCGCGGCCGAAGCGGTCGATCACAACACCCGCCAGCGACCGGTCAAAGCGCAGCCGCAGCTGCTCCCGGCTGCCCGCGAACATACCAAAGACGTTTTTGCCGTATTCGGTCAGATCAAGCTCCCGCGTCTGCGCGTCCATATAGCGCGGCTCCCCTGTCAGACTGATCGAAGCCATCTTATCCACGCGGTAATGCGTCAGCCCGTGGCGCTCGGAATGCGCGATGAGATAATAATTTTCATCCTGCCAGCACAGCGCATAGGGGCTGGCAGTATACAGCCCCGGCCGGTAGCGGCGGGAGCCGTTCAGATCATAGTCAAAATAGCGGAACGTGATGCGGCTGTTTTTCTGGATGGCCTCGTGCAGCAGATCGACGGAATAATAGACGCTCTCGTTCATGGTCTTGACGCGTCCGGCGACTGTGACCTGCCGCCGCAGGCTCCCGGCGGCATACCCGCTGGCAAGCGTCTCAAGCTTGGCGATCAGCTGCATGGACTTCCGCTCCGACAGGAATTTGCTCGACTGCACCGCGTCGACCAGCAGCTTCAGCTCCGGCAGCTCAAACGTGCGCGAGGCAAGAAAATACCCGCCGTTCCGGCCCTTGACCGTCACGATATCCATGCCGAACTGCTGCAGGCACAAAATATCGTCGTAGACGCTCTTGCGCTCGGCCCGGATGCCCTGCGCGGCGAGCGCGTCCAGAATGTCCTGCATGGAGAGCAGGTGCTCCTCATCCGACTGCCGCTCGAACAGCTCCTTTAAATACAGCAGCTTCAGCTTCTGATTCTCCGTCCGTCCCATCGTCCGCGCCTCCTGTCAGTAGTGGTATATTTATTGTACAGATTTTTCGCGCCGGGAGCAAGTGGAATTGCGGATTTTCCAAAAACGTGATAAACTATAAAAAATACGCTTGCAGGAGGCCGCTTATGCTGTATCTGGGCTGCCATTTGTCCTCGTCGAAGGGCTATGCCGCGATGGGGAGGACCGCGCTTTCCATCGGCGCGAACACCTTTCAGTTTTTTACGCGCAATCCGCGCGGCGGTGCTGCAAAAAGTGCTGACCCGGCGGACGCCGCCGTGCTCGTGCAGATGCAGCAGGACGGGCAGTTGGGCCGCGTCGTGGCCCATGCGCCGTATACGCTGAACCCGTGCTCCAAGGACGAGCGGACGCGGGAATTTGCCCGCGAGGTCTTTGAAAGCGATTTGCAGCGCATGGAGCTGACACCCGGAAACTTCTACAATTTCCATCCCGGCAGCCATGTCGGACAGGGCGTTGAAGCCGGGATCGAGCTGATCGCCGCGTGTCTGGATGCGGTCGTCCGGCCGGAGCAGCACACGACCGTTCTGCTCGAAACGATGTCCGGCAAGGGAAGCGAGGTCGGCGGCCGGTTCGAGGAGCTGCGCGCGATTCTTGACGCCTGCCGGTGCGGGGAGCTGCTCGGCGTGTGCCTCGATACGTGCCATGTGTCGGACGCGGGATACGACATTGTAAACGATCTGGACGGCGTGCTGGCTGAATTCGACCGCGTGATCGGCCTTGACCGGCTGAAGGCGCTGCATCTGAACGACAGCAAAAACCCCTGCGGCGCGCATAAGGACCGGCATGAAAAGCTCGGGCAGGGCTGCCTGGGGCTGGAAATGTTCCGGCGTATTCTGCACCACCCGGCCCTGCGGGGTTTGCCCATGATCCTCGAAACGCCGAACGAGCTGCCGGGCTACGCGCAGGAGCTTGCACTGCTGCGCACCCTAGCGGAATCTCTGAATTGACGTTTTCTGTCGAATATGATACTTTATAGATAACTGGGAAAAGGAGAATCGCGTATGAACGAACATCGAGACAAGCCATACGTCAAATGGGGGCTGACGGCGCTGGTCGTGATCTTTGTCAGCATTCTGCTCGTCGTGATCTTTACGGATCTGCCGGGTTTCTTCGGTGTGCTGACGGCGCTGGAGATGATTCTGGAGCCGCTGATCTTCGGCGTGGTGATCGCGTTCCTTCTGAACCCGATCGTGCGCTTCGTCGACAGCCGCCTGCTGCCGCTGCTGGAACAGAAGACAAAGTGGAAGCCCGCGCTCATCCGCAATCTGAGCCGTGCGGCGGGCATCTTCGTCAGCGTTGTTGTGGCAGTCCTGATTTTATACGCGTTCTTCTCCATGCTGCTGCCGCAGCTGTATGAGAGCGTCGTCGGGATCGTGGACAACGCGGAGACGTATTATACCAGCATCGACCGCTGGGTCACGAACATCCTCGAGGACAACCCCGAGATCCAGAGCTATGTCGACTCGGCGCTCAGCAAGATCTATGAGTTCATCAACAACTGGATCACCACGACGTTTTTGCAGGACGTGCAGAAGCTCCTGACCACGCTCACAAGCTCCGTAGTCGCCTTTGTCAAGGGCTTTATGAACTTCCTCATCGGCTTCGTCGCGTCGATCTATATCCTGTGGTCGAAGGAGACGTTTCAGGCGCAGAGCAAGAAGATCATCGTCGCGCTGCTCTCGCCGAAGGGCGCGGATCACGTGTTCTATCTTGGCCGCAATATCTACCGGGTGTTCAACGGCTTCGTCATCGGCAAGATCGTCGACTCGGCCATCATCGGCGTTCTTTGCTATATCGGCATTCTGATCCTCAAGATGCCGTATCCGGCCCTGATCGCCACGGTCATCGGCGTGACGAACGTCATCCCGTTCTTCGGGCCGATCATCGGTCTTGTGCCGTGCGCGTTCCTCATTCTGCTGGTGAACCCGCTGCAGGCGTTCTATTTCGTCATCTTCATTCTGGTCCTGCAGCAGGTGGACGGCAATGTCATCGGGCCGAAGATCCTCGGCAACACCGTCGGCATCTCGGGCTTCTGGGTGCTTGCGTCCATCACCATCGCGGCCAGCCTCTTCGGCTTCGCAGGCATGATCCTGGGCGTGCCGGTGTTCGCGATCATTTATCTGCTCATTTCCGATTCCGTCAACAATAAGCTTCGCAAAAAGAACCTGACTACCGACACGACGGCCTACGGCCCGATCAGCGAGGTCGCCGAGCTTCCGAAGCAGGACAGAACCGCCGCACCGTAACCGCCCGTACATGGAGAATTTCTCATGCAGGATGCACTGACTACGTTTTTTTCACAATTTGAGCCCGTTCCGTGGCTGTGCTATCTGTTCCCGGTGCTTGCGCTGGGGATCCTGATCCGCTGCGCGGTGAGCCTGCTGACGTTCCGGCCGGAGCCGGAGGTCTGGGCATGGCTGACCACGCCGGACGGCGCACACATCCCTGTCACGCACTGGGAAAGCCTCGTCGGACGCGGCGCGGGCTGCGACGTGCAGCTCGGCTATCCGACCGTCTCGCGCACCCATGCGGTCTTAACGCGCTACGACGACGGCAGCTGGACGATCTCGGACGCGCACTCCAAATCCGGCGTGTTCGTCAACGGGAGGCAGACGACGCTGTCCGCGCTGCGCTTCGGCGACGTCATTACGATGGGCGGCGTGAATTTCACGCTCATCCCCCTGACAAAGGAGCAGGAGCGCATTCAGGCCGGGACCCGCACGCGGGCCGGCCATGCCGTGCATCAGGTGCCGACGCTGCTGCTCCTGACACTGTTCCAGCTGCTGACAGCCATTCAGCTCATCCTCGGCGGCTGCGATCCTGCGCTGGAGCTGACCGCCTTCGGCGGACTGATCGGACTGGAATGGGCGCTGTATCTTGCCTTGCGCGCGTTCCGCAGAACGGGCTTCGAGGCGGAGACGCTGGCGTTTTTCCTGTGCACGATGGGCCTTGCCGTCGTGTCAAGCTCCGCGCCGGAAAGTCTGATCAAGGAGCTGCTTGCTATCGTCGCGGGCGTGTGCGTGTTCCTCGTCGTCTGCTGGTCGCTGCGCGATCTGGAGCGGGCAAAGGCCGTGCGGTATCTCGCGGCTGTTGCAGGCATCGGCCTGCTGGCGTTCAATCTGCTCTTTGGCGTGGAAAAATTCGGCGCGCGCAACTGGATCCAGCTGGGCGGCGTGTCGTTCCAGCCGTCGGAGTTCGTCAAGGTCTGCTTTATCTATGTCGGCGCGTCCACGCTCTCGCGGCTGATGGCAAAGCGCAATATCGTGCTGTTCATCGCCTATTCCGCCGTGATCTGCGCGTGTCTGGCGCTCATGAAGGATTTCGGAACCGCGATCATTTTCTTTGTCGCGTTCCTTGTCATCGCGTTCCTGCGCTCCGGCAACTTTGCGACCATCGCGCTGGCCATCGCCGCGACGGGCTTCGCGGGCGTTCTGGTACTGCGCTTTCTGCCCTACGCGCGCAACCGGTTTGAGGCGTGGGGCCATGTGTGGGACTATGCGCTCACGACCGGGTATTCCCAGACGCGCTCGATGATGTGCATCGCCTCAGGCGGCCTGTTCGGCCTTGGGCCGGGAAAGGGCTGGCTCAAATATGTCGCGGCGTCGGACACCGATCTGGTCTTCGCCTTCGTTTCGGAGGAATGGGGGCTTATTATGGCGGTTCTGATGGTCGCATGTATTGTCATTCTCGCCTGCTTCGTCGTGCGCTCCGCGCCCGCGGGCAGAAGCTGCTTTTATACCATCGGTGCCTGCGCGGCTGTGACGGTCATGGTCACGCAGACGATCCTGAACGTGTTCGGCATGGCGGATTTCCTGCCGCTCACGGGCGTGACGTTCCCGTTCGTGTCGAACGGCGGGTCGAGCATGGTCTGTGTCTGGGGCCTGCTGGCCTTTATCAAGGCCGCCGATACCCGGCAGAACGCCTCTGTCGCCATCCGCGTCCCGCACGGCGTCACGCCGCTGCCGGAGGAGCCTGACGCACAGGAGGCTGCTGAGGAGCCTGCGGCGGAGGACCCTGACGCCGTCTGGCAGCGTCCTGCCGGAAAGGAGGCGTGCAGATGAAAAAGGTATCGCGCCGCGCGCTGTTCGCGCTGGCTCTGGCCGTTGTGCTTGCCGTGGGGACGCTGGCCTTCTGCGTCAAATACGCGGCAAACGCCGAAAAATGGGTCACGTTTTCCGGCAGCCCGCACGTCTATACCGGCACGAATCTCACCGGCGGCAAAATTTACGACCGCTCCGGCGTACGCATCCTGAATACAACGGATGGCCGCGTGTACAGTGCCGATGAAGCCGTGCGCGAGGCGACCGTCCATCTGCTGGGCGACCGCTACGGCTATATCAGCGCGCCGCTGCTGGGCAATTTCGCCGAGCAGATGATCGGCTACGATAAAATTACCGGCCTGAACGAAGCATCCAAGGGCACGGCCAGCGCAAGACTCACCATCAGTGCCGAGGTGCAGAAAGCAGCCCTGCAGGCGCTTGGCAGCTACCACGGCGCAGTCGGCGTTTATAACTACAAAACCGGCGAAATTTTGTGCGCTGTGACCAGTCCCAGCTACGACCCCGACAACATCCCCGATATCGCGGGCGACGAGACAGGCGCGTATGACGGCGTGTATCTCAACCGCTTCTTTGACGCGGCCTATACGCCTGGCTCCATTTTCAAGCTCGTGACGAGCGCTGCTGCACTGGAGCAGAGCGCGTCCGCGCAGGCCGGGACCCATACCTGCGCCGGGAAAACCATCATCGGCGGACAGGAAATCATCTGTATGTCCAGCCATGGGACGCTTGCCATGCCGGAGGCGCTGGCGCATTCGTGCAACGTCTATTACGGTGAGCTGGCCTCGGCCCTCGGTAAGGACGCTTTGCAGGCGGCCTGCGATAAGCTCGGCCTCAACGGAACGCTCACCTGCGACGGCTATACCGCCCGGTCGACCGTCGATCTGTCAGACGCGGATGACGGCAGCGTCGCCTGGGCCGGGATCGGCCAGTATACCGACCAGATCACGGCGATCCAGTTCCTGCGCTTTATGGGCGTGATCGCGAACGGCGGAGAGGCGGCGGAGCCGTATCTCATGCAGAAAATTTCCCGCGCGGGCCAGACGGTCTATGAAGCGAAAACGAAGACGACCGGGCGGCTGCTGTCCGAAGAAACAGCCGAAGCGCTCGGAAAGATGATGCGCGGCGCGGTCGTGAACCAGTACGGCGCGTGGCAGTTCGGCAGTCTGACGGTCTGCGCCAAGTCCGGCACGGCGGAGCGCGAAAACGGCCCGGCAGACGCGATGTTCGCGGGCTTCGTGGAGGATGAGGCATATCCGCTCGCGTTCGTCGTCTTCGCCGAACGCGGCGGCTCCGGCAGCCAGACAGCCGCGCCCATCGCCGCAAAGGTCCTTGCCGCGTGCAAGACCATGCTGGATACCCCGAACCCGAACGGGTAAAGTCGCCTTGAATTTGCAGCGTTTTTTGTGGTCAACGACGAGCCTGTCAATGTAAGAACACTTTCTGAAATCTGCAGCTGCGGTTTCACTTTTTCTTTTGCTTCTCCAAAAGAAAAAGTGACAAAAAGAAAACGAGCCCGGGGGGATTTCGATTTCCCCCCGGAGCCCCCT
>OGLN01001202.1_pt1 | contig 19224 bp, 21 predicted proteins | sample 1572641 | NCBI WGS metagenome assembly OGLN01 (sample SAMEA2581903, study PRJEB24529) | metagenome | biome: Human gut stool | place: China | collected 2011
CGACATGCAGGTTGTCCCAGCGCCCTATCAGACGGTTGAGATCGTGGTTGTCGAGCATCGGGGAATACTCCTGGAAGCGTTCGAACTTGCCGCCGCCGTTAAGCAGGAAAAAACCGTGCGAGTTCTTTTTCGTTTCGTCGTTAAAAATGAATTTCGGTAAAGCCATGCGCCTCATTTTTGATGCAAACATAGGCTTCAAAATCCGACGCAACAAAAAGGCTGTCAAGGTATTGAACTATTTTTCGCATTCGCGTTTCGGCATGCCATCTTTGCACAAAAAAGAGCATATGACAACCCCGAAACACAAATTATATACGGCGGCCTACAACTGTTTTGTAGAACAGGGAATGACCTGTGCAGGCATTGCCGAGTTGCTCGGCATTCGTGAGGCCACGCTGTCCGAATGGCGACGCGGTATGAAGTGGGACGAAAAACGCAAGGCCAGCCTGGCGGCCCCCGGAAAAATCCGCGAACTGTTGCTGGACGAGATGCAATGGATCGCCGAGAGAAACAAGGCCCGGCTCGATACTGACGGACTTTCGAAAGTAGCCAAAAGCCTGCAATACTTCGATGGCAAGGTCCCGCTGTCGGTGGTGATCTCCGTGTTGAAGGAGGTCGACAACTTCGTTGCCGAGATCAACCCCCAGGAGGTCGTGAAGATCACAGAATACCACCGCATGTTCATTCAGCACCGGGCGCAGGTCGATTCCTTAAAGTAACGGCACATGGCAGACATCGACAAGAAATTTCAAAAGCTCATCGACAACTACGAGGAGCATTGCCGACGCATCGCGAAAGCTTCGGTCGTAGACATCCACGAACGCCCCGCGGACAAGATCGCCCGCGTGAAACGTATCGAGAAGGATTACGTCACCTGGTTCGAGTACTATTTTCCGAACTATGCCAAGGTGCCCTGTGCGTGGTTCCACCGTCAGGGTGCGCAGGAGATCATCGACAACGACGTGATCATGGCCTTGTGGGAGATTTACCGATCCGGGGCGAAGTCCGTACACGTCGACATGGGTATTCCCCTGTACCTGATGTACACGGGCCGCCTGCGCTACATGCTGCTGATCGGCGAGACCGAGGACAAGGCGCATAAACTGCTCTCGGCATGCCAGGCGCAGCTTGTCTACAACAAACGCCTGATCAACGATTACGGCTGCCGCTACAAACAGGGCGACTGGTCGTCCGGGGAGTTCCTGACCTCCGACGGCGTGCGCTTCACGGCTCTCGGTTTCGGTCAGGACCCGCGCGGCGTCCGCGAGGAGGAGCAGCGCCCCGACTATATCGCCGTGGATGATGTCGACACGCGTCGTCATGTCAACAACGACCGTCTGATGCGCGAGGCCGTCGAGTGGATCTTCGAGGATCTGATGGGATGTTTCGACGAGGCGGACGGATCGACCCGGCGATTCGTGTATGCCAACAACAACTTTCATAAGAACAGCATCACAAACCGCCTTAAAAAGCAGTTCAAAGTCCTGGCTGAAAAATCCCGGCAGGAGGGCGAAAAGCCCATACACCGGGTACTGACGGTGCCCGCCGTGAAGGACCTGACGACCTTCGAGCCGAACTGGCCCGAGAAGACCTCGGCAGAGCACTGGCGCAAAAAGTACCGCAGCATCCCCTCGCGGTCGTTCATGCGCGAGTATATGCACGTCCACGTCGAGGACGGCAAGGTGTTCAAGGCCGAGGACATTCAGTGGAAGAAGATGCTGCCCCTGAACGAGTATGACGCCCTGGTCTTCTACGGAGACCTTTCCTACAAGGCCCAGGCATGCCATAAGGGGATGATCCTCGTCGGCAAGAAAGACCGCGAGTTCCATTTCATCTACTGCTTTCTGCGCCAGCAGTCCCGCACGGTCTTGGCAAAATGGCTCTATGACCTGTACGAAACGACGGAGCTGCACAACTGCCGCAAGGTCCGCTATTGGATCGAGGGCCTGTTCTCGATGGACGAGTTCGTCAACGACTTCGATGCCGAGGGCGATGCCCGCGGATACTACATCCCCGTCAAGGCGGATAAGCGCCCGAAGGCTGACAAATACGACCGTATCGAAGCTACGCAGTCTTATTTCGAGCGCCGAAATGTGTGGTTCAATATCGACGAGCGGGACAGCCCTGACTTCCAGGAACTCGTCGATCAGTACCTGGCATTCGAGAAGGGCGGAGGCGCAGCCGTCGACGGCCCCGATGCGGCAGAAGGCGCACTCTCGAAACTCAATACCGTATTCCGGCAGGCAAAGGGGACCTACCGCGTCGGCCTCCGGGCACAGCGTAAATACTAATCCAATATTCAACGACATGCGTAAAATCAAGTACATCGTGCTGCATTGCAGCGCAACCAAAGAGGGGGTGCCGTTCGGCATCGAAGACATAGACCGCTGGCACCGTCAGCGGGGATTCCGCAAGGTCGGCTACCACTACGTGATCCTGCTTGACGGTACGATCCGCAAGGGCCGCGACATCGCCCAGGTCGGGGCCCATGTGCAGGGCAGCAACGCCAACAGCATCGGCATCTGCTACATCGGAGGACTGGACGCCGACGGCAAGCCCAAAGATACCCGCACCGAGGAACAGAAGGCGTCGCTGTTCTTCCTGCTGCAACAACTCCGCGAACAGTTCCCCGACGCCATGATCTGCGGACACCGCGACTTCTCGCCCGACCTGAACGGCGACGGGATCATCGAGCCGTGGGAGTGGATGAAGGCCTGCCCGTGTTTCGACGCCATCGACGAATATCAAAGCCTGTAAGCCATGTTCATCGAAAAGGAGGACTTATACACGGCGATCTGCGAATACCAGCTGCAGAACATCACCACAAGCGCCGTCACGATCCGTATGGCGATCCTGGCAGCCATCGACGAGGCGCGGAGCTACCTGAATGCCAAATACGACTGTGAGGCGATATTCTCGGCCACGGGAGAAGACCGTCACGCCACGCTTCTGGAGCACTGCAAGAATATCGCGGTGTGGAACCTATGCCGCCGGGCGAACACCGATCTGATTTTCGAGCAGGTCAGCGAATACCGCCGGGCGGCGATCGACTGGCTCGAGAAGGTTGCGGGCCTGAAGGGTACCGACAAGCCCCTCGCACCCGGTTTGCCGCTGCTCAAGACCGAAGACGGAGAGGTCCGCATCACTGCCCGGATGGGTAGCCGCCGCAAGTTCCGCCACGGCTTCGATGACTAAACACCGTTTAAATACCCTTTAATCGTTCACACAATGCAGAAAAAGAACAGAAGCAGGAAAACCCACGACGCCACGAATAAGACCGCGAATTTGGCCGTAAAAACGAATGGTCCGAAAACAGCCAGGCGGCGCGAGGGCTACATCCGCAGTATCGTTCCGAAAACCCTGTCGCGGACCCGGTCCGACATCGCCACCTGGCGGTCGGCGCTGCGCGCGGCGGATAACGTCGACAATCCGCGCCGGGCACGGCTGATGAATCTTTACGACGACGTGATGCTCTGCGCACATCTCACCTCGCAGATCGAACTGCGGCAGAAGGCGACGCTCCTGACACCTTTCGAGATCAAGGTAGGCGACGAGATCGACGACCAGGCTACGGCGGTCCTCAATGCGGCATCATGGGTCACGGAGCTCAACACCCACATCCTCGACAGCGTGATGTACGGTCATACGCTCGTGGAACTCACGACGACCGGGAACACAACCGAACCCGTGGCCGTCACCCTGCTGCCCCGGCAGAACGTGATTCCCGAGAAGGGGATGCTGCTGTTCCGGGAAGACGACAGTAAAGGCCTCCAGTACCGCGAGGTCCGGGAATTTGGGAACTTCATCCTGGAGTTCGGCAAGGATCACGACTACGGCCTGCTGAACAAGGCCGTGCCGCACGTGCTGTTCATGCGCTTCGCGCAATCCTGCTGGTCGGAGCTCTGCGAGATATACGGCATCCCGCCCCGCTTTATGAAGACCGACACGCAGGACCCCGCCATGCTCGACCGCGCCGAGGCCATGCTGCGCGACATGGGGGCGGCGGCCTACTTCATCATCGACCGCACGGAGGAGTTCCAGTTCGCAAAGGGAGCCGACACCAACGGCGATGTCTACAACAACCTGATCGCCCTGTGCAAGGAGGCGGTCTCGGTGCTGGTGAACGGAGCCGTGATCGGACAGGACACCGTGAACGGCAACCGCTCCAAAGAGGAGAGCAGCATCCGGCTGTTCGAAAAGCTGGTGATGGCAGACCGTAAGATGCTGGCGGGATATTGGAACTCCACGGTGATCCCCGCTCTGGTGTACATAGGCATTCTGCCCGAGGGAAGCGTGTTTTCCTGGCAGCAGGAGGAGGACGTCGAAAAACTGTGGGCGATGGTCGTGCAGCTCCTTCAGTTCAAGGACGTGCCGAACGACTGGATCGAGGAGAAGTTCGGCATCGTCTGCACCGATAAGGCCTTCACCGTGCCGGGACAGCTGTCCGTGCCGCAGCCCCGGGAAGTCGATTTTTTCGCCACCGCCCCCTGATCGCGTACAGGGGGCTGCACGAAAGACTGGCGGCGGTCTACGGACTGGGTGATCCGGTGACGCTGGCAGCGGAGGGCGGCAAAGGCAAAAAGCCTGTCGTGCGTCTGTCGACATTCCGCAATGCCGCAAAGCACTTGCAAAAGGCCGGGGACTTTCGTCCCGACATGCTCGAGGATCAGCCGATCCGGACGCTGATCGACGAAATAACCGACGCCCTGATGGAAGGGGTCAACATCGGACTGAAGGATGCTGAAATTCCGACGGAAATGGCCGACAGGCTCGGGCGCGACGTGTTCGTGTTTTCGGGCTGCAAGACCTATCACGAACTGCGTGAGGCCTCGCAGCTCCTGCGCGATGATCGGGGACGGATCAAACCGTTCGGAAAGTTTTTCGAGGAGGTCCGACAGATACACCCCGAGTACAACGAACGCTATCTGGAGGCAGAACATCAGTTTGCCGTACACTCCGCACAGGCGGCGGCGCAATGGGCCGAAATCGAGCGAGAAGGGAATGATTACGATCTGCAATACCGCACGGCCAACGACGGCAAAGTACGGCCCGCGCATGCGAAACTCGAAGGACTGACCCGTCCGCAGGACGATCCGTGCTGGTCGGAGATCATGCCGCCGAACGGATGGAAATGTCGGTGCAGGGTCGTGCAGGTACGCAAGGGCAAATACGATTACACCGATCGGAACGAGGTTTCACAGCTTGTACGCGAAGCGACCACGGACCTCGACAGTCAGGGACGTAACCGCGCTGAAATGTTCCGTTTCAATCCCGGCATGGATAGAGTGATTTTCCCGAAACACCATCCGTATTACAACCTTTCAATCCAGGCAAAAACGGTAATAACCGATATGGCCGACAAGCGGGAGGTTAAAAATGGGTTTGCTGCCAAGACGATTGCCGAGGCCGAGGAAGCGTTCCGCGCACAGCTCGGTGTAAAATGCCGCCTCGACGGATTTAAGAAGTCCGACATGGCGCAGGTTCGTGATATATTCGAATGCGTTAGTTCCCACTTCAAAACATTCCCTGAGTTGCGGGAAGAGGTGCATTTTGTTGGCTCGATGCAGGGGCGTGTCAAGGCCTTTGCAGAGGAGTTTTTCAAAGAAATGAGAAGCAACCCGCACAATAGCTGGGCGAGGGACGAGGACATCCAAAAGGTAGCTATGCGCCGGGCCCGGAAGGTGGCTTACACCAGCTGTTATGCGTATTCCCATTCGGCAGGTAAGGAGTATGGATTAGACGGCGTGGTATTTAATACAGCCTGGGCTGGAACGAAGATAACGGAATCCTTACAGGGCGACGTAAAAGCCAAATTCCATCCGGAAGGTTGCGACACGGTGAAATCCGTGTTCGACCATGAACTCGGACACCGTATCGACGAACTGCTCCATGTGTCACAGCAGCTTGGCTCGAAAGACTGGTATCAGGAAGCGATCGTCCTGGGTGCAGGCTACATCAAAGACAACCTGTCGAAATATGCGATGACCAATCTAAAAGAGTTCGTCGCCGAGGCGTGGAGCGAATATTTGAACAATCCTAACCCTCGGGAGTTGGCTTCGCATGTAGGAGAAATGATAAAGGCCGAATATGAGGCGAGGTATAAAAAAAGCGGAGAATAATTTCTCCGCTTACTCCACGTATGCACGCATCACATTCACCTCCCGAGGCTCAAACACATACGTTCCCTTCTGTCCCTTCATTATGGAGTTATGGGGACGCAGAGGCAGGAACACATCCCGGGGGATGCTATCGAATGCCAGACATCGATCATCCCCAAGGTAATGCTTGCAGTTTTGGCAGCATTCGTCGCTGGTTTTAAACTCTTTATCAATCATAGTTTGCGCTTTGCGCAAAAATAACGTTTTAAAACGCGAAAAGCAAGTAAAATGCCGAAATTATTTGATCTGAAGCGAAAAATCCTGACCGATCTGAAGGTCGAACTGCTCGACGAGTTCGACCGCAACTTCCAACGCCGGGCTTTTTTCGACCGCCCCTGGCCAGGACGGAAATCTCCGGGGAACGGTGACAAGCTTCTTAATGATACAGGATATGGCCGTAACAGTATTCGGGGGACCATCCGGCAGAACGGCGTTGAGTTCTCGACCGATACGCCCTACATGGGGCTGCACAACCGGGGCGGAAAGATCAAGATCACACCCCGGATGCGGAAATACTTTTGGTACATGTATCGCCAAAATGCCGAAAGCATTACCTACTCAATCAAGAAGCGTCAGGCCAACAATACCCAGCGTAATCGAATGCTGTCAGCGAAGGCGCAGTTCTGGAAAAATATGGCTTTGACAAAAAAGGATCATATAACAATTCCACAACGCCAATTTATCGGCGACCATCCCCGTGTCCGGCAGGCGGTACGGGAGGTTATACACCAAAACCTGCAGAGCGCTTTCCGGGAACTCGCAAAAGTCCTGCAACCTCGGTAAAACACCGTTTAAACGTCTTTAAAATGATTGAAAATGCAATGATCGCAGTCCAGGACCGACTGCTGGAACTGCTCCCCGAGAAGATCGCCTATCTGGCCGAGGATTGGGGACAGCTGGATTTCTACAACGAGCGGCCGCCCGTCAATTTCCCGTGCGTGCTGATCGACATTGCCGAGGCCGAGTTCTCGGACTGCACGCGAAAGGTGCAACTGGGCGAGGCGATCCTGACCGTACGGGTAGCGCACTTCGATCCCGTAAACATTTCAGCCCTCGCACCGAACCGTAACAAAGCATTCCGCATGTTCGTCCTGCTGCGGTTGATCTACACCCAGTTGCAGGGACTCTCCGGAGAGGGGTTTTCGGGCCTTACGCGCACATCCCTGCGGCGGGTGAAACGTGAAGATGCGATCCGTGAATACGTCATGCAGTTCCGGTTCGGCGGGACGGACAACGCAGCCTATAAGCCGCGAAAAAAGGCCGAAGGCGTCCAGATCGACATCACCACGGAACGCTCGTAACGAAACAGCCCGGCAATTTGCCGGGCTGTTTCGCATAAGATTGCTTTTTTTACTATTTTTGAAACAAAACAAGCGTATATGTCCAACTGGAGCAAAATTTGGAAAATCTTGACAACTCCCGTCAACACCCCTAAACCGAAAGAGCATACTCCGACTTCGATAACCCCTGCAGTTCAATGTAATCCGAGCAGTTCCCGGGATCATTGGCTGACCGTACACGTTGCACTTGCCTCTATGCGCGAGTTTCAAGAGTGTAATTCGGACCACACACTACTCAAGAAAGCGGAAAATCTTCGTAATATCATTGAAGAACTCAAAGGGCTATCCGGACAGTCCAACTATTCTGCAATTCTAAAAAAAGGGATCAACGAATTTGAGACGAATTGGCGGACAACCATCACCCCGCAGGAATTTGAACACCTTGAACACCCTGATAAAATGGATATTGACGAGATGATCCGTGAGAAATACTGTTCTCTCGCCTCAAACTACCGCCGCTACTGGGAAAGTGCCATCGCTCAACTGGTGCGGAAATCAGCTATCCTAAAGCGACGGCAATACTTAATAGAAGACATTGATCGTTTCATTGACGGTTTACCAATAAAGTATCCGGAGGTTGTGAGTGAATTGGAAAAATACAAGGCTTTCAACCTGAAGCAGATCGAAAGCCCTGAATAAAATCAATCGAACAGAGTTGGTTGTCGGATGTCCTGCTGCGTGCGTTCGCGTTCTTTGCGGAGCCAGGACAAATAGGCAGCATATTCGACATGAAACTGGTCGTAGATGTACTTTTTCCACACCCATTTCAGACACCTATCCTGCCGCCCGGGTTCATAGTACTGCTTCGTGATCCGCACCGCATGCTCACGTTTTCGGATGTGATTTTTGTTGTTGTATGCCATTTTCCGCAATTATTGACTATCTTTGTAGCAGGTCGGCCTTGTGATAGCAATATTGCAGGGCTTTTTTATGTCAGTTCACCACGGTCGGACCGCCTCCCGGAATGATGTAGATCGGCGTCACCTGAACCGAAGGCCGTGAGGTCGTGGCGGGTTTCTTGTCTCCGATGGCCCGCAGTTTGCGCACCAGCGCTTGCAGTTCCTGTGCATCGAGCATATAGAGCAGACGCCCGCATATCCGCCGCTGCAGCAGGAAACGGTTCACCTTCGTCCAGTCCTCGGGCGAAGCGTACATCCCGAGTTTTGTCAGGTGTGCCAGGACCTGCGACCGGAGACGCCGGATCGCATCAGTGGCCGGGGTCGTCTTGGCCCGGTGGGCAAACTCCATATATGCCTGCAGGGCGACGATCTCATTGTCGGTAAGTTCGTCATAGCTGCGGGCATCCCACAACGCCAGGATGTCCGTCCGGTTGGGGATCAGGCGGCAGGCCGACATCAGAGTATTGATCCGGCGAACCTTTGCGCCGCGTTCGAATTCGGTCATTTTGTTACAATATTTAATTTAATCATGTTGCTCCCGGCGGCGGAATCGAACCGCCGCAGAAAACCGTTCGGGAATTAGGATCGTAGCTGTTTGCGAATCGCCCTACAGAAAGCCCAAACAAAAAGGATAAGGTGAAAAAGAGCGTCGATCCACAACGGACATGTTACCCACCACCACGACCAATCGACCGCATCAGCCAATTTGAGCCCCAGGTAGATGATAAATAGGGATATGGAAGGTCTGATAGTCATGGCTTACATCCGGTTAAATGACGGCTCGATCCTGTGCCATACACCGCGCTCGTCGCGCTGGTGAAAGTAGAAGTTTATGGCGGTGCCGTTAACGACGTTGCTCTCCTTAAACAACTGCATGATCTCCGAGTATTCGGGATCGTTGAACTGCGCCTCGAGATCATACAGTTTGCTGATGGACTTGTAGTCCAGATCGCCCTTGCGGTTACGCTCCAGGAGCGTCATTGCCAACTGGTACATCGGATCGTCGGCCCCTTTCTCCCGTCCGCCGATCCATGCCTTCAGGAAGTCGATCAGCCGGGCGGCGGCCACGTCAGCCCGTTCGTCAAAGCATTTTACCCGATTGCATTTCACCTCGAGGCGGAAGTCTCCCTCCTGCACCGAGTAGCCGAGCTGGTCGTCCCGGCGCGTGGCTCCGTACTCCTGCATGATTTTTCGGAAAGCATCGGTCTCGGCCACGACCAGGTCGTAGAACTCGCGCACCCGGCCAGTGATATTGCGGGTTTCGGCTGCCATACGCTTCACGAAGTCGGCCCGCGTCTCCTCATAGTCCCGGCGCCGTTTGTCTGCGGCCTGGCGCTCCTCGGCCCGCTTCTGCTCGAGCAGCTGTTCCAGCTGGTCGGCGGTCATGTCTTTCAGTTCGTCCTTCATAGTGATATTGATTAAGAATTACGTTTGTCGGTGTAAGGTTCCCCGGCGATACTGCAATAGTCGGTCTCCATGTTATGCAGGCCAGAACGCATGTCTTCCAGGTCTTGCTCGATCTGCGCGATCCGCTCCGGGGACAGGCTGTCCCTGTGTTGCATCAGAAAACTTTCTGCTTTGAGAATGTTTTTACGGCGCAATTCGATCATGTATGAAAGACAGTCCAGACTTGCCGCCGATGATTTGGTTAGTTCGATGATCTCGGGCATACTGATTACGATTTGATGGTTTTGATCGCTTTCAGGGCCTCCTTCGAATAATTGTCGAGGAAGGTCTGCCGCATCGCATCCGCGACACTCATAATCTCGTTGATGCTTGCCCCGGTTTGGGCGACTGTCCCGGCAAACCTGCGCAATTCCGCGATCAGTTCCGGGCTGATTTTAATACCGTTTTGCTGTCCCATTGTTGTTGTTTTTCATTATGCCGTACATGGTTCTGAAATAGTCGTCCGTGAGCGCCACGCCGTCCTTGTGCGCGGCGATGATCGCAGGCTCGAGGTAGTCGTTGAGCTCCCGGTAATCGGTGCAGAGCTCGACGAGGATTTTGCGGAGGTTTTCATCCTTGACCTTATACATGAAGTTCTCGAATTTCCGGTCGATCGGCGGCAGAATAATCGTGTTCGCCTTCATCCGGCTTTTGAACTGCGGCACGCCGTTGACACCGCGCAGTTCGAGCCTGTCGAGCAGTTTCAGCAGATCGGCGGTTCCGGCGATCGCAAAGGCCGCATATCCCTTGATCATGTCATAGATGGCTTTATAGGCCCGGATACCCGGCAGTTTGGTGTTCTCACCCTCGTCGAGGATCAGCATGTTGCGCTCCCCGCACAGCGCACGGCGCCGGAACTCGGAACCGATCAAGCGCAGACGTGCGCCTTTTTTCGTTGGCATGTCGATGTCGAGCAAGCGACCGATCTCCTCGAGAATGTCATGGATGCCGTCCTCGGCGTTGATCGTCACACGGAACGTGTTGGTCGGATTGGCCTTGCAGTACTGGTCGATCGCCGTGGTCTTGCCGCAGCCTTTTTCGCCGATGATCATCTTCACGCCGCCGAAACGTGCGGTGCAGTTCAGATGCGCACGTTCGAGGGCCGAGATGGCGATCACAAACTGCGGCGTAGGCTCTACCTTCCAAAAGGTTTGCTCGATCTCGAAGCCGATCACCGATGCAAGCGTAATGAAATAGCGGTCGGCGATCTCCGTAACCTTGTCAGGGCCGGATTTGTATTCATAGACCCCGTTCAGCAGGTTGGAAAGATACGACGCGCTGATTCCGCAAGTCTTCGCCAAGGCATTCTGCGACATGCCGTGCCGCTGCATGTACTGCTTGGCGGCAGTAATGATTTCGTCTTTTTTGATTTTTTCCATAAGGCGGTTATTTGATGTATTTTGACAAATCGGAAATGTGATTTTTGTGGTAGTCGATCACTGCCTGCTGTTGGACCTGGTCTGCCTTCTTTCGCTCCCGCTCCCGGGCGCGTTGTTTCTTGGCCTCCAGCTTCGCGCGGCCCCGTTCATATTCGGCGGCGCTGATCTGCTCGTGCAGGGCGTTGTAATCCTCCTTGGTGGCGTTGTCCCGGATGTTGAAGTCATAGCCGCGGACCATGACCGCCTTTGCCGCTTCGACATCCTCGACGAACCCGTCGACCATCTCCTCGAACTCTGCACCTTTGCGGTTGTAGTAAGCCAGGGCCCGGAGACTGTCGGGGGTTGCTTCGGTCATGGACTTCGACGCCAGCGGTGCAGGCGAACAGGTGAACATGTAAACCTCGTCGGTCGTGTAGACATCAGCCCCTTCGGAGTTCCAATAGACATGCGTTTTGAACGATGAAGCATACCCCATGTGCTGCGCGATCAGGGCCACAGTGCCAGCATCCGTCGGGATGTCGAACTTGTACTCCTTGCCGTCGCGTTCGAGTGTCAAAATCGACCGTAGATAGCTTAAATCCCGCTTCGACATTTCACCCGTGATCCGGCGGTATTGCCGATCGGTATATTGTCCGGCCCGGTCGTTCTTCAGCGTGTGGAACCATTCCGAAGGGGTGAGTTTATTTTCCAGGCGCGTATTGTTCCATTCACGGATGGCGATCGTCAGTTTCTCGATAGCTTCCGTATAGGTCGGCAGGGCCATGATGTCGTAGTAGTCCGGATTCGCCATGCTTTCGAGGCTCCTGGCGTTCCACGAGGTCTCAGGCAGTTTGAAATAACTCTTGAAACGGCGTTTAAACAACCGGAACATGGCTTCGGCGGGGTTCGCTTGAGAGTTCCCCGGTGCGATCGTGCGAAAGTTCCGGCAAACGCGCTGCAGGTAAGCCTTCGAGGCTTCGCCCGTATAGGCGCCGTGGTTGTCGCTGATGAAGTCCAGCACCTCGGTCTTGCCGTTGTCGACGAGCGCCATGCGCATCGCCTGCCGCAGCATCGTGCCGTCCTCGAGGTGCAAACCTTTCCGGCTCACGGAATAGCCTGCGATGTAGCGGCTGCCGACATCCGAGATCAGCATCACGTATATCTTCATCATGCGCCACTTGCCATATTGGTCCTGATAGCGGTATGGTACGACGCCCGAACCGTCGGAAGCCCACAGCGAGTTGGCAAACTCAAGCGGTTTGGCAGGAACATAGGGCCGATAGGTATCTTTGAAATGCTTTTTGCCGTGGCGTTCCTTCGCCGACAGCATTTTCCGGCTCCATGCGTTCGTGTAGTGATTGAACGTCGAAGGCTTCACGGGAACAATACCCATCGCCTCCATGTCTCCCGCATAGAGTTGCCACAGTTCCCGCTTGGTATCCTTTTCCGAGCCTCCGGGATTCAGCCAGTAGGTCATAATCGCCGTCTCGTGGGCGTCCATCTTCATCACTTCGCCCGTGGTGTAGTCTACCAGTTCGAACTTGCCGATGATCCGGCGGTTATCGTTGCCGTATTTGCCCGAGACGAGCCACTCCCGGAGCTGGCCGGGGTCCTCCGGAATGCCGCCGATCTTCTTGCGCAAACTGTCAGCGTTCTTGATCCGCAGCCCCTCGAGGGACGCTTCGGCGAGAAGATCGACACACAGAGCGAGGAAATCGGCCTGCGTAGGGAATCCGAGCCGCTTGTATTCGTTCCGAGACAGGGCACGTTTCAGAAAACGGCACCAGGCGACAGAAACAGCCATCTGCCGGGCCTTATCCTGCGTGTAGACCGCCAGGTCTCCGACCTTGTACTCCTCGTAATAGGCAATGTCGGTATTGTCGATCAGAAGCTGCACCTGTTCCCGGATCATCCGACGCTGTTCGGCCTGGCGCTCGCGGCTGCCCCGAAGGTTCTGCCCCTCGACGGCGCCGATCAGCTCCTCTTTCGAGGGCAGCATGTCCCGGTAGCAGGTCGGTTTCCGGTTCGGGATATGGTCGTAGTCGTAGTAATACTGCCCGCCCTTGCGGCCCCAACGCCACGCCTTGCCCTCCTTTTTGCCCAGGAAGAACTCCGACTGATCGGCGACCTTCTGCCACGAGGGTGATAGGGAGGATTTGTAACGTGGCCGACCGGCTTTTTCAAAATAGTCCTCATCTATACCACATGCCTCGCATACCATACGCTGCGACACCCAGACGGTTTGCCCGTCCGAGGTCGCGCGTATCAGTATGTCGTTTGGCAGTATCATTAAAACCGTGTTTAAATCCGTTTAAAACCTTGTTTTTGCCCTACTATGGGCCGGGGCGTATTCCCCGGCCCGCATCATGGCGACATTCGCCCGGCCTTTGGCCGTCTTCACCGTATGTCCGCTTCCTGCGGTAAGGTTGCTCCCGTGTCGGTATCGCTCCGAAACAATGCCTTTGCATTCACGGGATTTTTAGTTAACTTTATAGGCAATAAACCATTTAACCAAATTTTGTCATTATGGATACCAGTAAAGAACTTTTAAAAGTAAACATTCGAATGAGCTCCTATTTTGCCAAAGTAGATGCCTTAATTGAGGCTTTGGATGAACACCAACGAGGTGCATTTAAGGAAGCTTTGAGACGCGGAAAAGAAACCTATATCAGACATCATGAGGAAGAGCTCGACGAAGAGCTTCTGCAACTTGTTGATCGAGCATTTCAATAAAATACTGTTGTTCCTCTTTCAGAACTTCTCGCATGATCGGTGCGAGAAGCCTTTTTATCCATTTACGTATCATAACTATATCGGTATTGAGTTGTTTTATTTTGTTGTCGTTACTCTTATCTCGCTGATTAGCTATTCGAAAAGGCGGCCCATATTTGCCAACCGTTCCATCGCCAGCTGTTCCATCATCTTTTTCTTGCGGGCCGGAACCTTGTCCCAGCATTTGAAGCAATACCGCCCCGCGGGGGTATTGTAATGTGCGCCGCTGATTTCGCACTTGCATTTGATGCACCGGAGCTTTGGCTGTTCCATGGTTATTGGAGATTATTTTCAATGTAGGCGCGATCTTCATCCCAAAGAGGCATCCCCATCCGGATTTTTGACATCGTAACCTTGCGTTGGCCGATCAGCCGTACCGCCTCTTTGTAGAAATCGGTGTCATCATAGGCGCAAGCCTTTCCTGTGAGGAAAATTGCAAGTTCTGCGTCCTTTTCAGTGCTTGCTTTGACATAACCATCATGCCACTCGGTTAGCGTGTTTATGGAGTTTTCCAGACCTTGAATCCTTACTAATAACTCCTTAAGGATACGGCTCATTCCGTACTTCTTATATTCTTTGCAAAACTCGTCCTTATCCATATTCCCGGCGGCCATATACATGGTCTCGATGTGCTGATACTCCTCGAAGGTAGGGGTCATTCCGGTCCTTTCGGTAAATTCTTCGCGTGTCATTGTTAAAAATTGTTTAAACGTTAGTTTTGCTGGTTCCGTTCGGCGATCACCCTCTCGGCGATCGTCAGAACTCGCTCACTTACTCCGCGTCCCATGATCACGTAGGAGACCCACACCGGATGCACGCCCGCGAGGCGGGCGATATGCTTCTTATCCCCGCGCCGGAGACCGTTCCGAATGGCCTCAAGTCGTTTTTCTCGGTTTTCTGTGCTCATAATCAAAAAAATTGAATACTTTTGTGTTGTAAACTTTACGCAAATATAGGTCTATATTTTGACCATTCCAAATAAAAAGGTAAAAATTTTGTCCGAAATTAAGCGCAGAATATTCGAATACCTCAAAATCAAAGGTATAAGCAAGACCTCTTTTTACGAGGCTTCGGGGATTGCTGCCTCTAATTTTAAGGGAGCAGGGGCAACCAGCGAACTCGGTGGAGATAAAATAGCCAAAGTTTTGACCTTGTACGAAGATTTGAATGCAGATTGGTTGCTAACAGGCCGGGGAGAAATTTTGCTTACCAAAACTCCAAAAAACACCATCAAATCAAATGATGGGAAAATTGATGGGGAAATTGATGGTAAACGAAAACTCCAAAAAACACCATCAAATACAGAATACCCGAAAGGGGAAGAAAGCTTCGAGAAGAATGTCGCCGATGTTACCGTAGATAAGGTTTTCAAGTTGCGAACCGATCGTCTGATTGACCGCCAGCAGATACCTATATATGACATGGAGGCCGTCGCTGGTCTTGTTCCGTTGTTTGCAGACCAATACAGCCAGTCGATCGTCGAGGTCATGGAGACGACACTGATCCCCAAATGCGACGGAGGATTGCGTATCGTAGGGGATTCGATGTACCCGCTGCTGAAAAGCGGTGACATCGTATTTTACAAGCAGGTACATGACATCATGCACAGCATTATATGGGGTGAAATGTATCTGATTTCGTTTGACATTGACGGAGACGAGTACGTTTCGGTGAAATACCTGCAAAAATCAGATACACCGGATCACATCGTGCTGGTCAGCTATAACGAGCACCACAAACCGATGGAGATACACATCAACCGCATCCGGGCGCTTGCTTTTATCAAGGCGTCGCTGCGCCTGAACTCGCTTAAATAGGGGACAGTCGGTCATTATACTATAAAGCCCGCACAAACCACGTTTAAATGGCTGTGCGGGCCTGTTTTTGTGGTGAATTACCACTGAATATTGCGGTTACGCATTGAATTGGGGCGTTTCGCCTTGAAATTCCTGCACTGAAATTACGGTAAATTACGCAGCCGAAATTTGACCGTTCTATCCTAACTATCTACTTTACAATCGTTTCATCTCTTTTATCCCTTTTGGAGTTTTCGTTCTGCCCCTTACACCCTACGCACCGCAGAGTTCGAAGGAACAATTCAAAAAAGCCTTGTAAACGGATCGTTTACAAGGCTTTTTCGTTGTTCGCGGCGGATGCCGGATTCGTCCTCCGCGAAATTCCGGATGCCCGAGGCGAATGCGATCGGCCCCGGCAAACGGACAAAAAGGCGGTTGCGGGCATCAATTCCGGCAAATCGCACCCGGTGCCCTGTCCCCGCCTACTCCACCAGACGGACGAAGCAGGCGTCGCTGACATTGGGACCGTCACCGGCGGTCCAGTCGCTTATCAGAAACGCATTCGACCCGAAATGGTTGAAATCGTATGTCGAAACGTTGATGTCCCACGAGGAGGTTCCGTTCGACTGCCGGTTGCACCAGTAGAGTCCCCCGAAATTGGTGTAGATGGTATGGAAAAGCGGACGATAACGTACATCGGAAGAGGTATAGAGTGCGCTGCGGGCGGCGTAACGCAATACGCCGTACTTTCCATTCTCCTGGGCGCAATGCTTCCGGCGGCCGTATCCGGACACGCCCACCGGGAAGAAGATATTGGCCCCGGCGCCGCCCGAATTGAGACTTCCCGCAGGATTGAAGACGAAACAGCCGCGCATGCCCTTGTTCGTGTTGCTCGCATTGTAATAGGCATAGCCGTTCACGTCCGACAGGTTCAGCGAAGTCTCGGTCGAAGCATCGTCGTAGAGCACGCCGAACGCAAACTGGCAGTTCTTCTGCAACGCCTCGAAATCCGCCAGTTCAGCGACATGGCACTGCCTGCCGCCGATGGTTTGCGGCATGTTGCTGAAGCCCTCCGAACTGCGCGACTTGCTCGTTATCCGGGTCTGTCCGGGGACCGCATTCCAGGTTCCCGTCAGCCCCGAACTCGTGGGAGCCAGCCGGAACGGAGTCGTGGCATGGTCGGCAAACCGGTCGAACTGGTTGTTGACGGCGTCAATGGGCTGGTCGACATTGCCGTAGCGGAAGAGCGAACCCTCCTCGCAGGGCGCGGCGGCCTCGTGATCCTGATATTTCAGGTTGAATGTGTGCCATTTGGCCGATCCGGCCACCCGGATGGGGGCATAGCCCTGACGCACGAAGATGCGGTGGTAGCACGACAGGTTGTGATAGCGGACCAGGATGATGCCGCACCGGCTTTGATCTTCGCCGATCGTGCCGGCGGGCTGATAGGTAAAGCGGATTTCGGACCCGGTCGATCCCTCCACCGTGCCGCCCAACACGCCGTTGAGCTTGATCCACTCCTTGCCGACCTCGACCTCGGCCTTCCAGGGACCTTCGGATTCGTAGACCGTATACCGCGTGGCTGCTTCGTTCAACCGATGCGTCAAAGCCACGTGGAATGCCGCATCGTTGTCGTGACGGCGATAGATGCCCTTGGGGTTGACCACACGACGCACCTGGTAGATCGTTATGGTGTCCACCGTCGGCCGGGCGTGTCCCTCCAGCTGCACCTCGAGCCGCACCTTCGCCGAACGCCTGTAAGCGAAATAGGGATTGTTGCCTGAAAAACCGGTCTTGTCGGTCAACTGCAAGGCCCGGGTGTAGAACGGAATCTGCACGACGGTCTGCTCGTTGGCATCGTTGCGCGTGACGATGTAGTCGCCGTCGGCTGCGTCCGGAACGGTCGCGCTCTGCGACAGATCGTACTCCCGACAGCCGCGCGGAGAAAACCCTCCCTCGCCCATGCCATTCAAGAGACTGCTGCCGTACGACGTGAGATCCATGCCGTTCAGCCCCGTTCCGAAATCCTGCGGACGCTGTTTCCAGTAGAAGTAATTGTAGCCCGACCAATAGGGTTTGTCTCGTCCGATCCAGTTGATGTGCGTCTTCACGAGCGACAGGAAGCCGTTCCACGGACCGTCCTTGACCTGCGGTTCCTCGGGCCGGGAATCCTCATAGACGCCAGCATCCGGTTTTCCGCTCATGGTGTACACCTCGCCCCGGTAATATTCGAACTCGCTGCCGGCCTCGTGGGGACCCCAGTTGTTCTCGACGATCTCGGCCTTCAGTTTGCCGACGGGCTTGCCCTTGATCTTCAGCGGAAGCATCATCTCATGGTCGTAGAGGTAGGAGATGAAGTAGGGATTGGGTGCATAGATACCCTTGTCCTCGTCATACTCGATGTGCCAGTCGACGTCGTTGGCATGGCCCCGGAAGCGGAGCGTGAGTTTGTAGTGGAAATTACGCTCGGCGTTATAGTCGCGCTCCGTATCCTTGCCCAGCATGAAACGGTAGACGATCCTGCCCTTGCCGGGGTTTGCGACCGTATTGGAGATGTAGTAGCCCTCCACCTCGATATAGGTTCCGCACGGCTTGCCGTCGCGGTAGCCCTCGTCGTCGGGCTTGTTGCCGTCGGGGAAGGTGACCGACGAATTCATGCCGGTGGTGTCCTGCCACTTGAGCTTTCCCTCGCCCTGCATGTTCTCGAAGAAGAAGAGCGCACGGGCGTCGTTCCGGTGCAGCTGCGCCTTGGTATCGCCGCCGCCCAGCGGCCGGACGTGAACTTCCGCATCAAGATCAGCCTGGCCGATGTCGGCGGTCCGTCGGCGGGACTGATGTTCACCCTGGCGATCATCGACAAGCTCACGCCGGGGGAGCTCAACGGCGGCAAGTTCGTCGCGGGCACCGGGGAGATCAGCCCGGACGGCAAGGTGGGACCGATCGGCGGCATCCCGTTCAAGATGGTCAAGGCCCGCGAGGCCATGACATTCCTGCAAGACACCGCCGCCGTCCTCAACAAGGCCGACCTGCCCATCCGCTGGACCACGCCCGTGGGCTTCCCCGTCCAGCAGTGCTACCGCGAACAGAAAGGCAAGCGCGTCAAGACCAGGATAGGGGATTCCATCATCTACCTCACCATCAACGAGGAGCAGCCCGACAAGCTGGCCCTGCGCTACAACTGGCTCACCGGTGAACCGGTAAGCTACGTCAAACCGTTCGACATCCGGTGTCGCCATTCGCATTCGCCGCATTGAGGAAGAAGCCGTGGTGGATTTTCAGGATGGCTCCGTACTCTCCAGTGAAGACCTTGACCAGAATACCCGGCAGCTCTTGTTTGTTTTGCAGGAAGCCTATGATGCCTTGAGGGCCCCACCATCGACAACGATAACCACTGGGACATGCTGGCCTTCTCATCAAGAATGTGGGGCCGACACATGACTCTGACGATGCCGTTA
>OGLN01001204.1_pt1 | contig 19210 bp, 14 predicted proteins | sample 1572641 | NCBI WGS metagenome assembly OGLN01 (sample SAMEA2581903, study PRJEB24529) | metagenome | biome: Human gut stool | place: China | collected 2011
TGGCGGGTGTTATTCTCCGCTCGACGTGTCCCGACATGGCGGCGTCCGTTCCGGCCGCCTTTTCGATGTGCAATACGACATAGCCCATAGTGGTAGTAGTTTTTGGTGGTTGATAGTTTGGTAGTAGTTGCCGCCGCCGGGGTGTGCAGAGGGGCGACAGCCCCTTTGCCTTATTGGGGCATTTTCAGCGTTGCGAAGCAAGGCGGAAAGAAAATGCCCTAATAAGCTATGCCTTTTGTAAAAAGGCGCGGGCGCGGAGCGGCCGATCTGTGGGCGACGGTACCGGCGACTTATCCGTCCGCAAACTCCGGGAGCATTACGACCGACCGATATTCGGCGGCAGGATGAACGGTGAAAAGAGCGATGACGCCCGGCTGCCCACTGCCCCTTTGCGCCCGGAGAGATCCCGTCTAATCTCGCAGGGCGCATCGGGGCGGTAGGGCAGTTCTACTCCCCGTTTCATTGGGCAAGGCTGTATTTGTCGGCGTAGATGCCGGCCATTTCGTCGAAACCTTTGGCCAGCATATCGTCCGTTACCTTGGCGTAAATCTGGGTGGTCTTGATATTCGTGTGTCCCAGCATCCGACTGACAACCTCAATGCGGATACCTTGCGCCAGCGCATTGGTCGTGGCGAACGTATGCCGCGCCATATGGAACGTGATTACTTTGTCGATCCCGACCTCTGCTGCTATTTTCTTCAATACTCGGTTGCAATAGGCGATGTCGGGAATGGGCAATACGAGATTCGTCCCTGCAACTTCGCGCTTGTAGCGGGCGATGATGCGCTTCGTAATGCCGCACAATTTGATTTTGAACGGCGTGCTCGTCTTTTGCCGCTTCTTAACAATCCATAAATCCCCGTCGAATGAGCGTTGAATCATCTCCTGCGTTAACCCCTTGACGTCGGCATGAGCCATTCCCGTAAAACAGGAAAAGACGAACATATCGCGCACCTTGCCATAACCGTCGAACGTGAATTTGTGGTTCATCAACGCCTGCAACTCGGATTCGATCAGATAACCTCGCTCTTTGGTCGTTTTCTTCGGATGATAGTCGGCAAAGGGATTCCGGGCGATAACGCCGGCGTTGTGGGCTTTCGTCACGATCATTTTCAGCGGCTTTGTGTAGATGCAGACGCACGACGGGGTAAGCCCTTTCTCACTCCGCAGATAAAGGTCATAGTCGGTAATGAAAGTTTCGGTCAACTCTTTCAGCGGAATATCCTCCCGATGCAGTTTCTCGGAAAGGAACTCGGCTAACCGTTTACGCACGTTGTCGTATTTGCGGTAAGTGGACTGTGCCCGGTCTACGCCGACGTGCTGTTTGAAATCGCGGTTGAACTTGTCGAGAGCTTCCAATAGAGTTTCGTACTCCTCGCCCATACCGAGGTAAGCGGACTTCACCCGTTCGGCCGTGACATAGGCATCGCGATCGGAGATACGCTGGTAGTAGTGGAGCAACTTGGCCTTTATGCGGTCTAACTCAACATTGATCCGCTTGGCCTCGATACTCTTCCCGGCAGCCTTGTTCGCCGCGGAATCCCAAAGCGGGAGTGGGATGGTCAGACGCGACGATACGAAGGTGCTTTTGCCGTTGACTGTGAGCCGGACATAAATCGGAACGCAACCATCTTTTGCGCGTTGTTTGTTGACGTAAAACAGAATCCGAAAGGTACTTCTCATAACACATAACTTTAAGGGTTGCAAAATTAATTCGTCATGAGTCCCTTGTCAAGATGTAGAGTTGTGCAATACACAGCATAATAACCAATTGCGCAAAAACAAGCAGACAAAACAGCAGAGTAGTCGGTTAACAACTCCGGTTAACGATCTGTTAACTCAACTCCTGCGTTTTGTTGCTTCGGACCGCTTGATCGTCGAAATACAAAATATGGCAGCAATAAGCATATCGAACTATCCGACAATTAATTAACCTCAATCTGCACTCTATCGCTCAGTTAATCCCGTTTTCCGCTCTGAAAATCAGCAACTTACAGAAATGAGGTTGCTGATTTTTTGTTTGCATAGGGTGAAGAAGAGGGCTGAAACAGCCTTTTCACGGCTCTAACTCTCCATAGACTCTCCATAAAACTCTCCATTGGAAATGCGCTTTCCCTCCTGCATCAAATGATGCAAAGTAATGACATTCAAAGTAATAATCCGAACAGATGTAATCTATAAAGACAACACCAGCCCTTTATGCCTACTTTTCTTCCATGATAACCGCAAGAAATCGGTTGGTTTGGGTGTTTCCGTAGTCCGTTCCTGCTGGGATGCACAAGCACAAAGGGTAACGGACGACTGCCCCGGCGGCGCGGAAATCGAGTTTCAGACAACAATGAATTAATTGAATCGAATTTATCGGACAGGGACTTTTATACCCGGCCTGCAAAGGACGTCTTCTCGCGTTCGTATTTCATTGTTTGGTTTTGACTGGAACCAATAGCCCCGTCTCTGTGTAAGAAACCATAGTGACCGGAAAAGTGGTGTCTATCTGCCGGATAAGTCAACATTCCCCGCAAGACAGTTCTGACAGTTCGAGATTTCAGGAGCTTTTCCCATTACAAGAAGGAATGCAACAGAAAGGGCGCATTATTGTCCATTCGGGCAATATTAACGTTTTGGAACAGATATAAATACTTAATTCAGAGGCTGTTTTTTGGAGGGGGGGGGGATTTTTCAGCATAAGATTTAGACGAAATAGTTTGGTCGTTTAAACAATATTCCATACTTTTGTGTAGTAAAAGTGTGGTTTCTTACACAGAGATCATAATTGACGGAATTGTGTTTTTGTATGCGGAGGAAGTGGGGACAGGCTGAAAACAATTCCGGTCGGCGCGAAAAACCAAAGAGATGCAATTTTTAGGAATTTCTCTTGCGTGCATATGTAAATCGTTGTTTATCAGCAGACTGCAAGCTTCTGCCGACATGGTCGCGAAGTGTTTGTAAGTCAGTAGGATACCCCGAAAACAGCCATGGGATCTTCGCCCGCAACTGAAAAATCCATATCCGATTCTTCCCTTCCGACACGCATCGCGAGCATGCGGAACAGCCGCGCCGTAAGATGGTATGTGCTGGCTTTGCCTTCCCGTCACCGGGGAGCGGCGAAAGGGTTGCAGGCGGAACTCGACCGACGTCTCCGAAACGGCGAGCCGGCATTCGAATATTTCGCCCCGACCTATGTGGAGGTCAGGGAAGAAAAAGGCGTTTGGGTCAAAACCGCCCGTCCGTTGCTTTACAATTACGTCTTTGTCCGGTCCTCGGAAAATGAGATTTACAAAATGATGTCGACAGCCGGGCTTTCGTTATACAGTTTTCTGCCGCGGGTGCGGGATGGCAAGCGCGAATATTATCCCTACCTCTCCGACGAAGCGATGGAGAACCTCCGGTGGGTGGCTCGCTCCTATGCGGACATAGTCCCGGTCTATACCCCGGAGCCGAAGCGATTGATGAAGGGCGACCGGGTGCGAATCACCGAAGGGAAATTCAAAAACGCCGAGGCTACGGTGATCTCCCAGCCGGGAGGCGGCCGGAAAGACATCATGGTCTGCGTGGAGAACTGGCTGTGGGTGCCGCTGCTGCACGTACAACCCGGACAATACGAAATCATCTCGCTCAATACGGACAATATGCACGTGTACACGCGTCTGAACAACGACCGGTTGTTCGGAGCGCTGCACGAAGCGATGCAGCGGCATCATGCGGGAGGGGCGACCATCGAAGACCGGGCGTTGGCCACCGAAACATTGCAGCAATACGCCAACCTGCGGATGGATTCCGACGTGACGCGCTGCAAACTCTATGCGCTGCTGCTTCCGGCCTACACGATTCTCGGTGATCAGGAAGCTTGCAACCGGATGATCGGGGAGATTCAGGGGCTGTTGCCCGCTGTCAGGGCGGAGCAGTCGCGGGCATTGCTGTCGGTTACGCTCTATGGATGCACCGACAACTGCATTTATCGCGAACAGGCGCACGGAATCGTCGACAGCTGGCGCACGGAGGAGCGTCCCAAGAAAATCAAAGCGCAACTTATCCGGCGTCTGGACGACTACGACGAATGGCTGGGACATCGCCGATAAGCGAAACGCACGAAATGATCCGAAATCATATGAACGAACCGCGGCAAGAAAGCGAGCCTTGCGGAATACGACTGATGCGTCTGATGGAGACGCGGCTACTCGACATCATCCGTCAGGAGCATAGCAACCGCAATTGTATCCATTTGTACGGCACCGGGGAGTATTGGACCGCCTTCGAACAGTCGGCCTACCTGTTATGCCGGATTTTTCCGGGAAATGCGATTTCCGTGATAACCCATACTGCTTATCCTTTTCCCGTCGTGATGGCCAATATCCCGGACCGGGCATTGAGGGAGTATTCCAGAAGTCATATCTTCCGGCGCGACGAGGCCGATTACAAAGAATGCGTTGCTGAAGAAATAACGCCCAAGCAATATCAGATTTGGCACCGGAAAGAGGTGCAGGAATTTCAGTAATGCTCCCCATCGACGGTTTGTGGGGTTTCATGCCCGGCAATTTCAGTGCTTTCCAATTGCGTCACTCTTTATAAATCAAACGTTTTCGCCTCCACATGCTTCAAGTTATCATGTCCCGTTTTGGGATTGAAAAATACCTATCGTCACGGTATTTTTCGTCGTGGCTGATCTTGACGATCGACACGGTCGTGTCTGTAGTTTCGACCTTGATCGCCTACCTGTTGGTTCGCGGATTGTTCACGAATCCGGTTTTCACGGTATGGTACGGTTTCTGGCTGTTGGCCGGTTCGTGTGTTTTGAGCGTTTTTTCGTTCATCGTTTTCCGAACGTTCCGCAGCGTCATCCGTCATACGACGCTTCGGGAAATCTGGAAACTGGGCGGTGCGGTTCTCTTCAAGGACTTGCTGATGTTCTTCTACGTGCTTCTCCTTCCCCAAAAACCGTATCCACCTTATGCCTCCCTTTCCATGGGTTTCCTGCTGGACGCTTTGGTGACTTTGTTCCTTCTGCTGGCCCTTCGTCTTTGCATGATCGTCGTCTACGACCTGATCAAGCTGAAGCAGTCCCGCCGCGCGAACAGCCGTCAGGTTCTGGTCTACGGCACGGGAGACAAGTCTGTGTCTCTGGTCACGCGTCTTCAAAACTCGCCGCATTACCGCGTCGTCGGTTTTCTGACCTACGGGAAGTCCCTGCGCAAGCATACGATCGCGGAGTGCCCGGTCTACTATTTCGAGAATCAGCACAGCGTCGAATACCTGCGGGACCGAGTCGATGTCGACGCGATCCTTTTCGCCACCAATGACGATGCGCAGCAGGAGCAGGAGCGCCTGATCAGATACTGTACGGAGCAGGGGGTCAAAATTCTGATCGCCCCACCGATCGACGAGGTCATCGACGGGAAGATTATGAAGCAGTCGATCCGGGAGATCAAGATCGAAGACCTGTTAGGCCGTCCCGAGATCCGCATTTCGATGGATGAGATCATCGCCAACTTCCGCGGCAGGACGATCCTGGTTACGGGGGCGGCAGGTTCCATCGGCTCGGAGCTTTGCCGTCAGCTGGCGACGTTCGGGGTGAAGGAGCTTATCCTTTTCGACAACGGGGAGACCCCGATGCACAACCTTCGCCTGGAACTGGAGGAGCGCTATCCGGCCTTGAAATTCATCCCTGTCATCGGCGACGTCCGGATTCCCGCCCGTCTGGACTTCGTGTTCCGGACGTACCATCCGCAGGTGGTGTTCCACGCTGCGGCTTACAAACACGTCCCGCTGATGGAGGAGAACCCATGCGAGGCGGTTCTGGTGAACGTCGCGGGGACGCGCAACGTCGCTGACAAGTGCATCGAATACGATGTTGAGAAGATGGTTATGATCTCGACGGACAAGGCCGTGAACCCGACGAATGTGATGGGTTGCACGAAGCGCCTTGCGGAGATCTACGTGCAGTCGCTGGGTCTGTCGATCGAGCAGGGCCGCACGCCGGGGAAGACGCGTTTCGTCACCACGCGCTTCGGGAATGTGCTGGGCTCGAACGGTTCGGTCATTCCCCGCTTCAGGGACCAGATCTCCAAGGGCGGTCCGGTGACTGTCACGCATCCGGACATTACGCGCTTCTTTATGACGATCCCCGAGGCGTGCCGTCTGGTCATGGAGGCCGCCACGATGTCGACGGGCAATCAGATCTTCGTCTTCGACATGGGCGAATCGGTTAAGATCGCGCACCTGGCGCGGCGGATGATCTCCCTGGCGGGCTTCGAACCGGAGAAGGACATCAGGATCGAATACACGGGTCTGCGTCCGGGGGAGAAACTGTACGAGGAGGTTCTGTCGAACAAGGAGAACACGCTTCCGACGACACACGACCGGATCCGTATCGCCAAGGTTCGGGAGTATGACTACGAGGAGGCCTGCGGCGTTGCCGAAGAGCTGGAGACGCTGTCCCGAAAGGTGGAGATTCCCGACATGATACGGCTTATGAAGCGGACGGTACCCGAGTTCAAGTCGAAAAATTCGAGGTTCGAGGTATATGACAAATAATCTTCAAGTGCCACGATATGGCCATTGATCAGCCAGAAGTAAGTATTGCGCTGGATTATATGTAACAACCCGGTTTGTATTTAAGCAACGTTTGTTTTTAGATTGTTATTCTTTTGATTATTTAGTTTCTTGATTAGTTGCACACTTCTAACGGCGTGCTGCTACTATCTTAATCAGGCATCAAAGATATTCTTCCTGGTATTGACCATATTTTCTACGCAACAGTATTGAGGCATTATGTTTATTATCCACTGTTTGTATGAATTACGCTCCCCGATGCCCTTTTCTGCAATAGCACCATTTTCAATTCCAAATATTTAAGAAAATTTAACCATATACCTCTATTGTTATTTCTACTGTACAGGTAATCTGATTAAATCGCTTGTAAAGAGCTTTTCGTGGTGTCGTTCAATACGGCCATCAGAACCAAATTAATCCGCGAGAATATGAGAAATTTTGAAGACCTCCAAATTGCTGTAGCCGGTACCGGTTATGTCGGTTTGAGTATTGCAACTCTTTTGGCACAACACCACAAAGTGACTGCTGTTGATATTATCCCTGAAAAGGTGGAGAAGATTAACAATCGTATCTCGCCGATACAGGACGAGTATATTGAAAAATACTTCGCAGAAAAGGAACTCAACCTTACTGCAACCCTTGATGGAGCATCCGCTTATAAAGATGCAGATTTTGTAGTTATTGCTGCACCTACCAACTATGACCCTGTAAAGAACTTCTTCGATACACACCATATTGAGGATGTGATTGACCTCGTTCTTTCTGTTAATCCAAAGGCGACAATGGTAATCAAGTCAACGATTCCTGTTGGCTATTGCCGTTCACTCTATATGAAATATGCTCAAAAGTTTGCACAGATGGAACCTCTTGCAGATGGCAAACGTCGTGAGTTCCGTTTGCTGTTCTCTCCTGAATTCCTTCGAGAGAGTAAGGCACTCGAAGACAATCTCTGGCCTTCACGTATCATCGTTGGTTATCCAAAGATGATGTCAGAGGAATGGGAGGAAGAGAATGAGGCAATCCGCAAGATTCAAGGCAATCACATGGAAGAGTCTGCCGAGATATTCGCAAAGCTTCTTCAGGAAAGTGCCATCAAAGAGAATATCGACACTCTTTTCATGGGATTGAAGGAGGCCGAAGCTGTAAAACTCTTTGCCAACACCTATCTTGCTCTGCGTGTCAGCTATTTCAACGAGCTCGATACCTATGCAGAAGTGAAGGGACTTGATTCAGCTGCCATCATCCAGGGCATCGGTCTCGATCCTCGGATCGGTACTCACTATAACAATCCATCGTTCGGCTATGGTGGTTACTGTCTGCCAAAGGACACAAAGCAGTTGCTCGCCAATTATGCAGACGTGCCACAGAACATGATAACTGCTATTGTAGAGAGTAATCGTACCCGTAAGGGTTATATCGCAGATGCAGTACTTCGCAAAGCCGGTTGGTACGATTATAGCACAAATAATCAGTATGATGGCAAAAAAGAGCCTGTTACTATTGGAGTATATCGTTTGACGATGAAATTACACTCCGATAACTTTCGTAAAAGTGCCATTCAAGGCATTATGAAGCGTATCAAAGCAAAAGGTGCTAATGTGGTAATCTATGAGCCAACACTTGCTGATGGTGAAAACTTTTTCGGGTCACTGGTAGTGAACAACCTTGCTAAATTCAAGGCTCTGTCTAATGTAATTATTGCAAATCGTTTTGATGATTACTTGAGTGATGTGGAGGAGAAAGTTTATACACGTGATATATTTCGTCGCGATTAAGATATGGTACAATATAATATAAATTTAGAGAGAAAGACAGTCCTCGTTATAGGTCTGCCAGCTTCATCGGCTCCAACCTCGTAAAGCTGCTGTTGTTGTTAACCTTGCATCTTCGTCTTCGGTCTATAGGACGGTTCGTACTCTACCGGTGACAAGGTCGATAATCCCGTCAGCCTCTATGCGGCTACGAAAAAGAGCAATGAGCTGATGGCACAGTCCACATCATGCAGCACGCACCGGAAAAGCAGAATGGAGAGGATGGTCTTCCAATACCTCCTTATAAAATATATAATATTGGAAATAATTCACCAGAGAACCTCCTAGATTTCATTACTATTCTTCAAGAGGAACTCATCGCAGCCAAGGTGCTCCCACTGGATTACGATTTTGAAGCACACAAGGAACTCGTGCCAATGCAACCCGGTGATGTGCCAGTTACTTTTGCAGATACAACACCCTTGGAACAGGACTTCGGATTTCATCCTTCAACGCCGCTTAGAGATGGACTGAGATCATTCGCCCAGTGGTATGCAAAATATTATGGTATAGCAAAATAACTCATATACAGAAATAAATGGAGCTCAGAACAGACTATTCAAACGTCGGATTCCAGAACAACGGCAAACTGAAGTTACTGATTATTGTCGGCACGCGGCCCGAGATCATACGTCTTGCAGCAGTCATCAACAAAACGCGTCAGTATTTCGATGTCATCCTCGCACATACTGGTCAGAACTACGATTACAACCTCAATGGCGTTTTCTTCAAAGACCTGAAGTTGAAAGATCCTGAAGTGTATATGGATGCCGTGGGCGACGACTTGGGAGCGACGATGGGCAATATCATCAACGCCTCTTACAAACTCATGGTTCAGACACAGCCGGATGCCGTGCTGGTGCTTGGCGACACAAACTCGTGCCTGTCTGTCATTGGGGCCAAACGGTTGCATATCCCGATCTTCCACATGGAGGCCGGCAACCGATGCAAAGACGAATGTCTTCCCGAAGAGACCAACCGACGCATCGTAGATATTATCTCCGACGTGAATCTTGCTTATTCAGAGCACGCAAGAAGATACCTTGCAGAGTGCGGACTTCCAAGAGAGCGTACTTATGTGACAGGTTCGCCAATGGCCGAAGTACTTCATCAGAATCTGGCGGAGATTGAAGCAAGCGATATTCACCAACGTCTGGGTCTGGAAAAGGGCAAGTATATTCTTCTCTCTGCTCACCGCGAGGAGAACATCGACACCGAGAAGAACTTCTTCAGTCTCTTCAATGCAATCAACGCTATGGCAGAAAAGTATGATATGCCGATTCTCTACAGTTGCCACCCACGTTCACGTAACCGCCTTGCAGCATCTGGTTTCCAACTTGATCCTCGCGTACAAGTTCAGCAGCCTCTTGGTTTCCACGACTACAATTGCCTCCAGATGAACGCATTCGCAGTAGTTTCAGATTCAGGCACTCTGCCTGAAGAGTCAAGTTTCTTCACCAGCGTAGGCCATCCCTTCCCTGCTGTCTGCATACGCACCTCTACAGAACGTCCCGAGTCTCTTGATAAGGCCGGTTTCATCCTTTCCGGTATTGACACCAATGGTCTCCTTCAGTCTGTTGATACCGCCGTGGAACTTGTAAAGAATGGCGACTACGGTATTCCGGTTCCAAACTACACGGATGAAAATGTATCTACCAAGGTGGTCAAGATCATCCAGTCGTATGTTGGTGTTGTCAATAAAATGGTATGGCGTAAGTTCTAATTTTCAGCAAAAATGAAAGTATTGGTTACAGGAGCACGGGGATTCGTTGGAAAGAATCTCTGTGCTCAATTAGGTAATATAAAGACAGGTAAAGCCAAGTACTACAGCAATCTCGTCATCGACGAAGTTTATGAATACGACATAGACTCCACCCCTGAACAACTCGACGCCTGGTGCAAGAATTGCGACTTTGTCTTCAACCTCGCAGGTGTCAATCGTCCGCAGGACCCTAAAGAGTTCATGGAAGGCAACTTCGGCTTTGCCACCATACTGCTTAATACCCTCAAGAAGCACAAGAACAACTGCCCTGTGATGATTTCAAGCTCGATCCAAGCGACCCTTGCAGGTCGCTTTGGCACCAGCGAATATGGCAAAAGTAAGAAGGCTGGCGAGGAACTGATGTTCCAGTACGGCGAAGAAACAGGAGCCAAAGTACTTGTCTATCGATTCCCTAATCTCTATGGAAAGTGGTGCAGACCTAACTACAACAGCGCTGTTGCTACTTTCTGTAACAACATCGCCAACGACCTCCCCATCACCGTCAACGACCCGACCGTTGATATGGAGCTCCTCTACATCGACGACCTTGTCGATGAGATGATCTGCGCCCTCAAAGGTGAGGAGCACCATTGTGAGTTTGACGGTGTTGAGACAGTTTTTACACAAGAAGGCCGCTATTGTGCTGCGCCTATCACTCATCACGTCAAGCTTGGAGAGATCGTTGAACTCCTCTACAAGTTCCGTGATATGCCCAAGACCCTTATGATTCCTGATATTCCAGCAGACAGTTTTGCAAAGCGACTCTACAGTACTTATCTCTCGTATCTCCCAAAGGAGAAAGCCATCTTCGACCTCAAGATGAACATCGATGACCGAGGCAGTTTCACAGAACTCGTTCATACCTTGAATTGCGGTCAGGTCAGCATAAACATCTCCAAACCAGGAATCACAAAAGGAGAGCATTGGCATCACACCAAGTGGGAGCAGTTCATAGTAGTCAGAGGTCACGGACTTATTCAACTTCGTAACGAGAATGACCCGAATGCAGAGATTCTTGAATATGAAGTAAATGGAGACAAGATTCAGAGCGTCATCATGCTCCCGGGCTATACCCACAACATCATCAACCTCTCCGACACCCAAGACCTCGTCACCGTCATGTATTGCAACGAAATCTTTAATCCGGATAGGCCAGATACGTTTTTTGATAAGGTTGTGATTGAGAGAGAGCAATGATTGAAAGATATTTAGAGCATTGCCGAGTGTGATCAAGCTCAACAGCGTCAGGGTAGTAAAAGAATAATAAACAAATAAACAAATAACATTCAATTATGTCAATTTTTGCAGGTAAAACCCTTATGATTACCGGCGGCACAGGTTCATTCGGGAATGCCGTCCTCAACCGTTTCCTCCAGACCGACATTGCAGAGATTCGTATCTTCAGTCGCGACGAAAAGAAACAGGACGACATGCGTCACGAATACCAGACCAAGATGCCTGATGTGGCCCATAAAATCAAATTCTTCATCGGCGATGTCCGCAATCTCCAGTCGTGCAAGAACGCCATGCCTGGTGTAGATTACATCTTCCATGCCGCCGCCCTCAAGCAGGTTCCTTCTTGTGAGTTCTTCCCAATGGAGGCAGTTCAGACCAATGTCATCGGTACCGACAACGTATTGACAGCAGCCATCGAAGCGGGGGTGAAGGCCGTCATCTGCCTTTCAACGGATAAAGCAGCGTATCCAATCAACGCAATGGGCATTACCAAGGCCATCGAGGAGAAAATTGCAGTAGCAAAAAGCCGCTATTCCGGCGACACCAAAATCTGCTGCACCCGCTATGGCAATGTGATGTGCTCCCGCGGTTCCGTCATCCCTCTCTGGATCGACCAGATCCGCCACGGCAACCCCATCACCCTCACCGAGCCCAAGATGACCCGCTTCATCATGTCGCTCGAAGAAGCCGTTGATCTCGTCCTCTTCGCCTTCGAACATGGCCAGAACGGTGATATACTTGTTCAGAAGGCGCCTGCTTGTACTATTCAGACTCAAGCAGAGGCTGTATGCGAACTTTTCGGTGGTAAGAAGGAAAATATCAAGGTTATCGGTATTCGTCATGGTGAGAAACTGTACGAGACTCTCCTGACTAACGAAGAGTGTGCCAAGGCAGAGGATATGGGAGATTTCTATCGTGTGCCAGCCGACAATCGCTCTCTTAATTATGACAAGTTCTTTACAGAGGGCGATAATAAACGTTGTGAACTTAAAGAGTTCAACTCTGATAACACTCGTCGCCTGAACCTTACGGAAACTAAAGTTAAGATTGCCGCTCTTGAGTATGTTCAGAACGAATTGAACGGTATTTTTAATCTTGCTAAATAGAATAAATGAAGGTTTTGGTTACAGGGGCAAAAGGTTTTGTCGGTAAAAATCTTTGCTCTCAACTCAATAACATCAGGGAAGGCAAGGCTCGCTGGTACGAAGGTGTACAGGTAGATGAAGTCTTCGAGTATGACCTTGGTAATACCCAGGAAGAACTTGACCGCTTTTGTGCTGAAGCTGATTTTGTTTTCAACCTTGCCGGTATCAACCGTCCACAGAATCAGGAAGAGTTCATGCAAGGCAATTTCGGTTTTGCCGGCGTCCTGCTTGACACACTGAAGGCACATAAAAACAGCTGTCCCGTGATGCTCTCTAGCTCTGCCCAAGCTTCCCTCACTGGTCGTTTTGGCAATTCTGAATATGGTCGTAGCAAGAAAGCTGGTGAAGACCTCTTTCTCCAGTACGGACGGGAAATAGGGGCCAAAATGCTCATCTACCGCTTCCCAAACCTTTTCGGTAAGTGGTGTCGTCCTAATTATAATAGTGCCATTGCTACCTTCTGTAACAATATTGCCAATGATCTCCCAATTCAGGTTAACGACCGCAGTGTAGAGATGGAAGTCCTTTACATTGATGATCTGGTAGATGAAATGCTTGGAGCCCTCATCGGCAAGGAACATCGTTGTGAGTTCGAAGGTCTCAACGTTGTTCCAACTGCTGGAGGAAAATATTGCTTTTGTCCCGTTACCCACAGAACCACTCTCGGAGAGATTGTGGACATCATCAATAAATGCGCTGTTTCTGTAAATCCACCAAAGAGTAAGGTGCAGACCGCAATGGCTGTGCCTCAAGGCAGCCTCGAATACAAGCTTATGACTACCTACCTCAGCTACCTGCCTCGGCACAAAGTTATCCACGACCTCAAAATGAACGTTGATCAGCGTGGTTCATTTACTGAACTTATTCATACGCTCAATAATGGTCAGGTTTCCATCAACATCAGCAAGCCTGGTATTACAAAGGGAGAACATTGGCACAACAGCAAGTGGGAAACTTTTATCGTAGTGGCCGGACATGGTCTTATTCAACTTCGTGAGGAGGGTACCAACGAGATCTGGAATTATGAAGTAAGCGGCGATAAGATTCAAGCCGTCCACATGCTTCCAGGCTATACTCACAACATCATTAACTTAAGTGAAACCGAAGACTTGGTGACAGTAATGTATTGCAATGAGGTATTCAACCCCAATCGAGCAGATACCTATTTTGATCCAGTCGAAAAGGAATAAACTATGGCTGTTAAAACTCCCAAATTTGATTATAGCGACGTTAAGTGGCAGAAAAACGGTAAGTTGAAACTGATCATTATTGTCGGCACTCGCCCTGAAATTATCCGTCTTGCTGCTGTCATCAACAAGTGTCGCAAGTATTTTGATGTTATCCTCGCTCACACAGGCCAAAACTATGATTACAACCTGAATGGAGTGTTCTTCAAGGATCTCAGATTGAAGGATCCTGAGGTTTATATGGATGCAGTAGGAGATGATCTTGGTGCTACCTGCGGTAATATCATCAACTGCTCATACAAACTTTTTGCTCAGACAAAACCTGAAGGTGTCCTTGTTCTTGGTGACACTAACTCTTGTTTGAGCGTGATTGGGGCTAAACGTCTTCATATTCCTATTTTCCATATGGAGGCAGGTAACCGTTGTAAGGACGAATGTCTTCCAGAGGAAACAAACCGCCGTATCGTCGATATCATTTCTGACGTTAATATGGCTTATTCAGAGCATGCACGTCGTTATCTTGCGGAATGTGGACTTCCTCGTGAGCGTACATACGTGACCGGTTCTCCTATGGCAGAAGTGCTTCGCGGGAATCTTGTAGAAATTGAGGCATCAGATATACACCAGCGTCTTGGATTGGAGAAAGGCAAATACATTCTCCTCTCTGCTCATCGTGAGGAGAATATTGATACAGAGAAGAATTTCACCTCTCTTTTCACCGCTATTAATAAGATGGCAGAAAAGTATGATATGCCAATTCTCTACAGTTGCCATCCACGGTCGCGCAATCGTCTGGCTGCATCTGGATTCCAACTCGATCCACGCGTGCAGATTCAGCAGCCTCTTGGGTTTAATGATTATAATTGCTTGCAAATGAATGCTTTCTGCGTGGTGTCCGATTCGGGTACACTTCCCGAGGAAAGTTCTTTCTATGCTTCGATTGGTAAGCCAATTTCAGCTGTCTGTATTCGTACATCAACAGAGCGCCCGGAGGCTCTCGATAAAGCGTGCTTTATTTTGAGCGGTATCGATACCAAGGGACTTCTTCAGTCTATTGACCTTGCTGTCCAAATGACTGCAAATGGCAACCATGGTATTCCGGTACCTGACTATGTCGATGATGTATCCAACAAGGTTGTCAAGATCATTCAGAGCTACGTTGGTGTAGTAAATAAGATGGTATGGCGTAAGGATGTGTTATAACTACATTGGCAGGCATATAATCGTGCACGTGAGAAATAGAAAGGGATAATATATGAAAAAAATAATGTTAGTCTTCGGAACGAGACCAGAGGCAATCAAGATGTGTCCGTTGGTGAAGGAGTTTCAGAAGCGTTCAGAGGAGTTTGAGACTATCGTATGCGTAACCGGCCAGCATCGTGAAATGCTTGATCAGGTGCTCAAAATCTTTGAGGTTACTCCAAACATCGACCTCAACATCATGAAACAGGGCCAGGATCTTACCGATGTGACAGCACACGTGCTCACAGGGCTTTGTGATGTGTTCAAGGAGTGTCGTCCTGATATAGTGCTCGTACATGGTGATACCACTACTTCAACCGCAGGTGCTCTTGCTGCATTCTATGCCCAGATTCCCGTAGGTCACGTAGAGGCAGGTCTCCGCACTCACAATATATACAGTCCTTGGCCAGAGGAAATGAACCGTCAGATTACCAGTCGTATCGCTACCTACAATTTCTCACCGACACCACTCTCCAAGAAGAATCTCCTTGACGAAAAGGCTCATGGCAATATCTACGTAACGGGCAACACGGTTGTCGATGCCCTCCATATGGTAGTTGACAAGCTCAAGACCGATGAGACTCTTGCTAAAGAGCAGGATAACGTACTTGCACAAGCTGGTTACGATGTTGCAAGACTTTCAAACGGAAAGAAACTTGTCCTTATCACAGGCCATCGTCGTGAAAACTTCGGCGACGGCTTCATTCGTATGGTGACCGCCATGAAGGACCTTGCAGAAAAGTATTCTGAGGTTGATTTCGTTTACCCAATGCACCTCAATCCAAATGTGCGCAAACCAATTCACGAGGTGTTTGGTGAAGACCTCACCCGTCCAAACTTCTTCTTTATCGAACCTCTTCAGTATCTCGAGTTCGTTCACCTCATGAGCATGGCTACTATTGTCCTCACCGACTCTGGTGGAATTCAGGAGGAGGCGCCAGGTCTTGGCAAGCCAGTTCTTGTGATGCGCGATACCACCGAGCGCCCTGAAGCTCTTGCGTCTGGTACTGTACATCTTGTAGGTACCGATTATGATAAAATCATGAATGAGGTCAGTATACTCCTCGACGATGCAGCCGCATATGAGAAGATGAGCAAGGCTGTAAATCCTTATGGTGATGGTCAGGCATGCCGCCGAATTGCAGACGTTCTTGCCGACAAAGAGACAGATCGTTATGGCGTGAAATAATCAACAAGATAATTAAAATAATATTTAATAATATGATTAATGTAATTGGATTGGGGTACATTGGGCTTCCGACTGCCCTTATGATGGCCTCTCACGGAGTGGAAGTTATCGGGACTGACTATAATAAGCAGCTTGTTGACACCCTTAACGCAGGTCACACGACCTTCAAGGAGGACGGCCTCGACGAACTCTTTCAAAATGCCCTCAAAGCAGGTATCAAGTTCACCACCGAGTACCAGAAGACAGATATGTACATTGTCTCGGTCCCAACTCCATACGACAAGTTCTCAAAGAAAGTTGACGCTTGCTATGTAGTAACAGCCGTTAAGGAAGTGATGAAAGTTTGTCTTAAAGGTGCAATCGTAGTTATAGAATCAACCGTTAGCCCAGGTACTATCGACAAATTCGTGCGTCCTATCATCGAGGAGAATGGCTTCGTGATTGGCGAAGACATCAACCTTGTGCATGCACCTGAACGCATCATCCCTGGCAATATGGTTTACGAGTTGATCCATAACAACCGTACCGTAGGTGCTGACTCTCGTGAGATTGGCAAGAAAGTGAAGTCTTACTATGCCAGTTTCTGCCAAGGCGATATCGTAGTTACCGATATTCGTACAGCTGAGATGACTAAAGTCGTTGAAAATACCTTCCGTGCTGTCAATATCGCCTTCGCCAACGAGCTTGCACGCATCTGCCGTCACGACGACATGGACGTATACGAGATTATCCGTATCTGCAATATGCATCCACGCGTCAATATCCTCCAACCAGGTCCAGGTGTAGGTGGTCACTGCATCTCTGTTGATCCTTGGTTCCTCGTAGGCGACTATCCTCAGCTTGCAAAGGTAATCGATGAGTCAATGAAGACCAACGATTCGCAGCCTGCTTTCGTTCTCAACCGCATCTATGAAATCATGGAGGAGAACAACATCACCGACAACCGCAAGGTAGGTCTCTATGGCCTTACCTACAAGGAAAATGTCGACGATTATCGCGAGTCACCAGCCCTCCAGATGCTCGAGGCTCAAGAGCGTCACCTTGCGCGGCCTCTTTGCTGCTACGATCCGTTCCTCGAGGAGCACAAGATTGCCGAGAACCAATACAACAACTTCGATGAGTTCCTGAACGATATGGATATGATAATTGTATTGATTAAGCACCAGCACATTCTCGACAACGAAGAGCGCCTGAAAGGCAAGGTCATTCTCGACTGTTGCAATATGCTGCATAAGATTGAGAAGATATACCACATTTGATGATAAGTGCAAATATGTGATTATGAGAAATTTGCATGAAATGAGGGGGGGGTGGCGATAGTTCTCCCCGTCTATAATGCTGAAGAATATATTACGGATTGCCTGGATTCCATTCTCGCGCAAACTTATCCATATTGGAAAGCATATTGCATCAATGATGGATCGAAAGATAATACAGCATCCATTCTTGATGACTATGCAAAGAAGGATGCGAGAATCAGAGTCTTTCATACACCCAATGCAGGAGCGGCAAGTGCAAGAAACTTTGCTTTGAACAAAATAGAAGATGAAGAATGGATTTCATTCATAGACGCAGATGACTACATCGGACCTTCTATGTATGAATCCATTTTCAAAGCAATCGGAAATGAGCATATCGACTATGTGAGATTGTTCAGTCGTCGTACACCGCAAAGATATAATCCACAAGCCGTCAATTCTGATGAAAGCAAGAATGTTAATTATAAGATAGTCACAAGAGAAGAATATTTTGTCAATGAGAGTGTAGGAGGTTATACTCACAGCCTTTTCGTCAAAAAGGGTATTGTAGATGACCATCAGGTTTCGTTCCCTGAAAAGATGGTAATGTTAGAGGATCAGGCATTTTCAATAGCGTGTGCGACCCATGCAAAGAAGATTCTGATACTCGATCAGCCGAGAAATTATTTCTATTATTCTGGTAACGAATCTTCGATAACAAGAACGTCAAAAGATACAAGTAATGATATCATTCGATGCCTGAATATTGTGTATAAGGCTTTCAAGGCAACTGGTTCATCGGCAATCATCAATGACTATTTCTACCGCAAGTACTTACCGGTTAAACTGGATTCTTTATACAGCAAGCGGCTTCATTACAGGCATATAAAGCTAACAGAGAGGCTCTTGCCAGAGATAAGATTACGTATCGGAAGACTCTCGTTTAAGACAAAAATAAAGTACATTATTGTCAAAATATTCAGATTGATATAAACATAATAGAATGCAGAAAGATAAGACCCGACTTAACTCAATAAGGGTGACGACTGCCGGAATTTCGGGGGGGGGGTAAATCGCATAGAATCAGTTATTTAGATGTTGCGAAAGGTGTGCTGATAATCTTGCTCGTGTTTGCACATTTCAGGTCGGCACTCAATAGAACTGATTTTAAGAATGATTATTTCGAATATGTGTATGGATGGAATTCTATTTTCACGTGTTTCTACATGCCGGCATTTTTCTTAATTTCCGGCTATTGCTCGAACTTCAGGAAAGACCCCAAGACATTTCTTAAATCCTTACTTAAAAGTTTAGTCCTTCCGCTTTTTGCACTATCATTGGTGAATGACACTATGTATGCTTTGATGGTGACTCATCAAGACATTTCCACAACTTTATTGAAAACAATAAAGAGTGGTGGTACACTATGGTTCATTCAGGCTCTTGTCATTGCTAAAGTAATTTGCTACAGTATTCAAAAGGTCACTGATGCTCTAATTATTATGCTTATCGCTACATTCGTCTTATTGATAGCAGGAGTGGCTTTGAACCAATTCAATCTCGGAAGCAATCCGTTCTATTATCAACACGGATTGGTAGCATCTTTCTTCGTAGCTCTTGGCCTCTTTCTCAAAGAAAATCAGTCGATCTACGAGAAAGCATTGAAGTATTGTTTGTATTCATATCCTTTGTTGGCATTGATCAACTTCTGGCGCAGTCCAAATATCACGGCCTCTCTATCGGTTTCACTCAAGACCATACCTCTCTTCTTAATACTTTCAGTCTGCGGAACTTTGTTCCTCATAGTAATATGTAAGAACATTAGTGTCCCGCTAAAATGGGACGAGTTAA